>MDTA01201129.1_pt1 | contig 27359 bp, 31 predicted proteins | sample 811151 | NCBI WGS metagenome assembly MDTA01 (sample SAMN05326648, study PRJNA326480) | marine metagenome | isolation source: seawater | place: Indian Ocean: South | collected 2010 | reverse complement strand
CCACCCACATCACCACCCTCTACCACAACCTCATCACCACTCACATCACCACCCACAGCCTTACGGCGGCTAGGTACCAATCCTTTCGCATTGGCAGTAAAGGTTGAAACAAAAGAATCACCTTTTACTCTGCCCGTAGTGGCACAGCAAAAGATAACCCAACAAATTGAAAATATGATAAAATATACCATAAGTCATATGCCTTTCTAAAGCTATATGTTAGAGTTACTTACTTATGCCAAAACAGCCCTCCCAATTTGCGTATTCCCTATCACTATCATCGGGCTATAAGACCTCCTAATATTACAAAAAATAGTCCCAAAATAGCCTTGTAGTTTGCGCCCCAGAAATACGAGTTTAAGCTTATCTGTACAATAAATGCTATACTTGAACTCATTATCATAGATTTCCACACATCCCCATTATTGTATTTAACTAAGCCCCACCACCCATATAGTCCTAAGTACGTTTGGGGTAGACTAAAGTACAGCCAATACTTCCATGGCTCCCAATCTAATTCTATTAGTAATCTAAGGTTTCCCTTAAGCCACCCTATAGATATTGTCCCAGCTAAAAAAAGTATAGACATACTTATACTCACGGCATCCTCCTTTACTTAGGCAAGTAAAGGTATGCCTCTAAGAAGGCCTACGGTACTTTTTTATCCCACTTATCTAGTAACTCATCTACCTTCTTCTCATAGTCCTTAAGGCTGATCATTTTTGAGCCAAACAGGTTGGCTAAATATGACCATTCTCCATTAAAACCTTCTATTAGTGCCATGTCCCCCGTCTTTAGGCACCTATCGTAAAAGAATTGTCTAATCTTATCGGAGCAGGCCTCTACCCTAGCCTTCTTCTTCTTCTTTTTTATCTTCTTCATAGGATTAGATCCCTTAGGTTTAAGGGGGATATATCCCTAGAGTACATACTCTCTAGATTTTCCAACTTATCTTTATAAGTACTTATACAGGCGTCTGCCCTATCCAATTCTTTAGTTAACTTAATATTTTTTTTCTTAAGTAATATGCAATAAAAAATAAGTATTGCTATGATCACTTCCATATATCTTTTACTCCTCTTGAAAAGGCATCTGATGCTGTGTCGTCCCCTAAGGACTCTGTTAGCTCCTCGCTCATAGGAAGAGCTGCCTTAGCTACGGCGCCAACTATGATGCCTACATAAAATAAACTACTTCTGAACCAGTTGGACATAAATAGCCTAAATTGATGCTGTTCATCAAGTATTATTATCGTACCCCAGTAAACTAAGGTAGGTAGTATTAATATCATTAGTATAAACCCAAACATTAAACCTCCTAAATGTCTGTTTATACTAACTTATACCAGTAATTTTATCTATTTAATGGGCCTCTAACATCCTGATAAGCTTTGTATCCTTTGTGCGCCCCTATACCCAGTAAGCCCAGACCTCCTAAGGTAAGTGCTGTTCCAGGAGAGACGTTGTCTCCTATAGGGTCTAGAACGTATTCCTCTAGGCCGTCTAAGGTGGTTTCCACTGGGCTAAACTCCTGCTCTGCTTCGTCCTGCATAGCTTTGTATACTTGATGGACTCCTAGCCCTGTAGCTAGAGCTAACCCTATAGTTTTCTTAGGATTGTTTTTTATAATTCTTGTAGCGCTCATTTTGACTTATCCACAATAAAGATATCCATAGACCTCAGAGGCCTGGCCTTGCTCATTAAATACTACGTTTTCCATGGCCTTACCAACAGTGCTAGATCGCATTAAATCATCAGCCTGCTTCATTAAGTACCCTGGGGTAGAGCTAGTAACTAGTAAATCACCAGCGGAGATAGCTCCCCCTTCATTACAGACGTTAAAGCCCTGGCATCCTTTATACCTGGTGTCCCCTATGGAGATCACTTTATGCATGTGCCCAGATGTCCTGGATACTCCTAGACTATCTTCTTTATGTTCTGAATTTTCGGTTATTTCTATAGAAAAACCAACTATACCTGCGCATATGCTAGAGTTTGCTGAAGTAGAAGTAGCGAGAGTACCGTTAACTAAATTAACTGTCGTCCCTGGAGGTAGTGCCTGCTCTGACCAGTAGAAATGGCCTTCAGTAAAGAATGTACTAGTACCTCTCTCTACCCTGCCATTAGAACTGTCCCACAGTAGTCTATATTCCACGGAACCAGTTGGGTCATTATATACGGGTATAGTAGTTAAGTCGCCATTTGAATCCCTAGGCTTTATATATACTTCTCCATCTGCGTGAACCGCAAATACTTCCTGTCCGTCACCATCCTCAATATAGAAGTACGAGTTTACATTCGCGGTATTCGAATGCTTACTTAAACTAAGAGCAATGTTACCTGTGGCGCTACCATGCTCCAGCCAGGTTTCCAAGGTGTTTGGGTGCTGAAAGTTGTTGCAACTAATCACCTGGCCTGTATACATAGCAAGCTTTGAGCTATTGTTTTCCCCTATTCTTACATCTCCCTGGGGATCTAAAACTAGATTACCCATGGGCCGCAATCGCATGCTGAGCCCTACCTCATTCACAGACTCAGCCATTTTTATATAGTTTGTAGCTCCATTGTTTATGTCTTGCAGGGTACCAGTGGCTATATACCCATCAGCCTCTACGTTACCCTCTTCATCTACAGTAAATACTTCGTCATTGCCATCTCGTACCTTGAATTTGCTATTGTTAGAGTCGGAAGAGTCATGCCTGTCTAAGGATATAGCTACGTTACCGTTTGAGCTGCTGTGTTCCAGCCAGGCGTTTCCTCCCTCTGGATACTGGAGCCTATTAGTGGCTACATAGTTATTCTCATTTAACACTAAATTACCTTCTAAAGTTATATTACCTTCGGTCTCCACATCCCCACTTTCTCTAACAGTAAATACTACGGCTGAACTGTTAGCGTCTCTTTTAATTATTTTAAATTCACCTGTATCCCCATCTGCAGGCACTCGGGAGTCTAACGTTACTGCTACATTACCTGAGCTCGATCCGTGTTCTAGCCATATGCTACTTGTATCTGGATAGACCAACCTGTTAGTAGATACATAGTTATCTTCCCCAAGCTTTAGGTTACTTCCTACCTCCAGATCATTATTTACTAGAAGTTTTCCTGACGCGCCTGCAGGCGCTTCTATAGGAAAGTCTTGATTAATCTCTGCCCCAAACTCATGAACCGCCCCCGTAGAGGCAGCTGTATCCGTGGTGAACTTCTTGACTTTAAATTTGGTACCTGACATATCTTTATCTCCTACAGAAAAGGAAGGTTTATGGAAGAAAATAAAAGGTGTTTATACGATGATGGCATCGGTTACATAGAATTACTTAATACTATGGGTACCGATAAATGCGTAGTAGACTCTGCTAGGGTTAGCTTTAATAAAGATAACCACGCAGATTCTTTATTAACAGATAAAGATGTAAAACTCATCAATTATTTAGCGACAAATAAGCATACTAGCCCCTTTGAGCACTGCTCTATGACATTTAGAGTTAAGGTACCTCTTATAGTAGCTCGGCAGCATATGAGGCATAGAACGTGGTCGTACAACGAAGTTAGCAGAAGGTACACTTCTGAGAATATAGAGATGTATATACCTACAGCTTTTAGAAAACAGCACTCAAGCAATAGGCAAGCTAGTACCGAGGAGGATATGAACCCTATACTTAAGACCGTCAAAGGCTCAACTCTTACTTATACTAGTACGGCTAGAGATCTAGTTAAAAGTAGCTCCAGGAAGTGCCTCTCCTTGTATAACCAGTTACTGGAAGCAGGAGTGTGCAGGGAGCAGGCAAGGCTAGTCCTACCCCAGAGTATGTACACAGAGTATTGGTGTACTGCAAACCTCCTAAACATAATTAAGTTTCTAAAGCTTCGTTTACCTAAAGAGTCTCAATGGGAGATTAGAAGGCTTGCAGAAGAGATGAGCTACTTTGTTAAAATAATGTTTCCAGAGGTGTATAAGGCATGTATAAAAACAGATTTAGATTAAGTGATACTTTTATAGAAGACTTTAAAGATAGTCAGCCTTCTTGGGGTCCTTTAGGGTATTTTACCTACAAAAGAACCTACGCTAGACCTATAGGTGTTGATAAAACTGAAGAGTTTTGGCAAACATGCAAAAGGGTAGTTGAAGGAGTGTATTCCACACAAAAAGAACATTGTGAGTCCTTAAAATTACCTTGGAGTGATTCTAAGGCACAAAGGTCTGCTCAAGAAATGTTTCGGAGGATGTGGGACTTTAAGTTCTTACCTCCAGGCAGGGGATTGTGGTCTATGGGGACCAAAGCTCTGGATAAGGTAGGAGGAGCCTGCCTAAATAATTGTGCCTTTGTCAGTACTGAAGCATTGAGCAATGATTCTTTTGCCGAGCCCTTCTGTTTCCTTATGGACATGTCTATGCTGGGAGTAGGTGTAGGAGCAGACACCAAGGGAGAAGGCAATGTTACTATTTCTATGCCTACGTACTCTAATTCAGAATATGTAGTACAAGACACTAGGGAGGGTTGGGTAGAGTTAATTTATACTATATTAAACTCGTACACTGGTAAGTGTCTACAGCCTATAGACATAGATTATTCTCAGATAAGAAAGAAGGGGGAGCCTCTAAGAACCTTTGGTGGTAGAAGCAGCGGACCAGACCCTTTAGTAAAGCTAGTAGGGTCGTTAATCGAGCTACTAACTCCTAAAGATGGGAAACCCTACTTAATTACGTCTACTATAATAGTTGATGTATTTAATCTTATAGGTAGGTGTGTTGTAGCAGGAGGTATCAGGCGTACTGCAGAAATTATGCTAGGTAGTCCTGATGATAAGGACTTTCTCTCTCTAAAAGATGATACCGAAAAGCTCATGGACTATAGATGGGCTAGTAATAATAGCGTATTTGCTTCTGTAGGTATGGATTACTCATCCCTGGCTAAAAAAATAGCTGCAGGCTCAGATGTTGGGTTTTTCTGGCTAGATACAGCCAAAAACTATTCCAGGTTAGTTGACCCTGCAGACAATAAGGATACCTTGGTTAAAGGGGTTAATCCCTGCGGAGAACAAAGCTTAGAAAGCTATGAGCTATGTTGTTTAGTGGAGACTTTCCCTAGTAATCACGACACTTTAGAAGACTACAAGCGTACCCTAAAGTTTGCTTACCTATACGCCAAGACTGTTACTCTTATACCTACACACAATAAGCGTACAAATGCAGTAATGATGCGCAACCGTAGGATTGGCTGCTCTCAGTCTGGCATAATTCAGGCTATGCAGAAATTCGGCAGACGAACTTATCTACAGATGTGTGACGAGGGTTACTCTTATATACAGAGATTAGACAGGATGTACTCAGATTGGCTATGCGTTCCGCTATCCAGGAAAACTACTAGTGTTAAGCCTAGTGGAACAGTTAGCTTACTAGCGGGAACAACTCCAGGGATACACTACCCGCACAGCGAGTATTATATACGTAACGTGAGGCTAAACGAGATGAGTCCTTTGTTACCTGCTATGAAACAAGCTGGGTTTCCCATAGAAAAAGACCAATATGCAGATAATACTTGGGTAGTGAGCTTCCCAATACATGAGAAGCATTTTGCTAGGTCTAAGGACGAGGTAAGCATATGGGAGCAAGTGCACAATGCCGTTAGTATGCAAAAGTACTGGGCAGATAATCAAGTTTCTATTACCGTTACCTTTAGGCCTGAAGAAGAAGAAGATATTAGATTAGTGCTAGAGTGTTTCGACGATGCACTTAAGAGCATTAGTTTTCTAAAGTCTGATCCAGGGGTCATATATCCCCAAGCACCTTACATAAAAATTACGAAGGATAAATATGATGAGTTACAGAACCAAATTAGACCTTTGCGAATCGATGGAGAAACTCACGAAAAAGAGGACAGATTTTGCGATGGAGACTCTTGCGAGATTGAAAGCTAGGGATGAGTGCTTACTGGGTAAGACCAGAAGAGTATCTGAAGTAGACCTAGCCAATTCAGGAGACCCCGTTATACATCCTGCCTACTACCAAGGTAATGGTTACGAAGTACTTGATATAATTGAGGATTTTGAGCTAAATTTTAATCTAGGCTCCGCGCTTAAGTACATACTTAGGGCAGGTAAAAAGAATCCCGAGCTAAAAAAAGAAGATTTAGAAAAGGCTCTAGTCTACATTAAGCGTGAAGCCAATATAGACTAAAGACCTTTTTACTTAAGAACAGCGATAGCTTTATTTAGCTCTTCTTGGGGAACTATAAAATCTCTATACTTCATAATATCTGCACACACTTGAGCGTCCGTGCAGTTTAAATTGATAGAGTATAGAACTGCTATTCTGCGAATTGATTCCCACAACTCTTTAGTAATGGTTGCGGGGTCTGGCCCAAAAACTTTAGCAGGGTCTTCACCACGTGCAGCTTTTACCAAAGCGTTTTTGATTGCTTTGTTTGCCCTTGTTAAGTTTTTATTATAAGTAGGTAACCAAAACTTAGGGTCGGTAATTAATAAGAATTCCATAGTAATACTCCTTTCAAAAAGCTATATCTTTGGATTACTTACTTATGCCCTACTTTACCCCCCAATTTGCGCCTCCCACCAATGGGGCTTACCATGCCTCCAGTTAGCAAATTTAAACTTCTCTCCTTTATAGTATGCCCTATAGGCTGCTACTGCGTCACCACTCCTTTTGTACTCATCAGGCATGGCTTGGGCAAACTCCGTTAGCTCCCCGTCAGGTATTATATGCTTGTATCTGTAAGCAAGCTTTATAGCCTTTAAGCTTCTATGCCTTTTGTAGTATCTCCTTTCGTACTCTGCACTTAAGGCCAGCCCATGCTGATACAGCCAGCTAAAGTTACTCTTAGTGTCTCCGCACCATATAGTACATGGATGTCCTTTATGTGTAGCTCCGTAAAAGCTAGAAGACTCTGGGCCTTCGGTGGGCTTACTATCTATAAGAGTTTCGTCATGCCTATGTAGAGCAGTCCACATCATTTGAGCTGTCTCTAAAGGCATTTTAACTACATGCTTGTCTACGCAATATATAGCAGCCTGTATGGGACACGTATCTAGTACGAATATATTAATTATTCCACCAATTACTTAGTTGATTCATGTAGTATTGATGAGGTGCTTGCTGTGGAGGCGGTTGATAATTACTACCACCCATAGCATTACCTGCTAAGTTATAGGCTCCGTAACCAGCACCAGCCGCTAAGCCAGCTCCTGTTGCCATAGTACCTACTTGCCCCCAGTTAACTGTACCCTTTTGGGCTGCTTGTAGTGCCGCTTGTGCTTGAGCATATTGATCTGTACCCTTGGCATGGCCTAGCATCTTTAGGTTCTGCTTTGCGTCAGCTACTGCTTGCGTATCTACCTTTCTAGGTATGTAACCTCGTCGGGCAGTAGACTTCAGCCCTCCAGTAGCTTGGTAGGTTTGATTTAACTGTTTATGGGCAGCACTTTGAGTTTTCTTAGACGCTGCCAGAGCTTTTTGAGCTGAGGCTATTGCCGCTGGATCGTTTGCTTTTTGGGCTGCCTCTAGAGCTTGCCGCTGTTTAGTTACATCCTTACCTAAAGACTGTACTTGTTTGGCACCCTGCCTAGCACCATAAGTTCTGTACGCTTCTCTCCAGGGATTAACCAATCCTTCTCTTATATTACCCATAGTTTGTTTAAATCCTTGCCCTTTGGTTCCCGATTTAAAAGCCTGGCTCATAGTACTGCCTTGACCTGTAGCTACACCCTTAAGTCCAGAGCCAAGAGTCTTAAATGCTTGCCAACTAGCTTGTTTTTCCATGTACGCCTCGTGGGCTAACTTTACGCCTATTTCATAGGCTAGCTTTTGTTCAAATGTGTATGAATTCATAAGTACCTCAATACCATAACTTAAGTGATAATATAAATAGGACTAGCATATAGAGTACTATATATATAGAACAATAGTATATAGACAATAGTAGTACAACCAGTATACATCCTGGACTAGCTAGCCAATTGCACAGTTCTCCTAGAACTAATAGTATATTTAACTTTATTTTTTCTAAAGTATTTTGTTTTTTAGGTGACATAAGTATAATTCCCTTGATACTAGATATCGGTGTCTGTACTCTTATGACACGTTTAACGTTAATATATATAAACCCCCTATAGAGGAGATCTGTCATGATGGACAAGATTGCAAGTGATGCTTATTCACAAGGAGCTTATGAAGCTCTACAACAAATGCAAGTTTCTGGTCACGTAAAACAAGCTGCTGCTAATTACTTGATTAAAGAATCTGGCGCGATAATGGATAAATTAATAGCTGCAAAAGAGGCTGTTAAAAATTTTGGTTATAAAGACGCAGCAGGCGCTATAGGCGACAGACTTAAGACTTTAGGACCTGGCGGCTTGGCTAAACGACAAACAGCTAATCCTGGTGTAGCTGAGGATGTTTTAAAATCTCAACTACTTAAAGACAGAATTGGTGTAGGCCTAGGCGGAGCTGGCTTACTTGCTGGTGGAGCTGGTCTTGCTGGTGCTTTTGATGATCCAGAGCCAGAAGGTTGGGATGCACTAACTCCAGCCCAACAAGCTGCTATTATTGGTGGTGGAGCTGCAGCAGTTGGCGGAGCAGGATACGGTCTTAGCCAATTAATGTAGTACGACTGTATACTTTAGTCTAAAGGAGATCCCCTATGATGGATAAACTTGCAAGTGAGGCATATTCTAGGGGAGCCCTTTACTACCTAGATAAATCAGATGTTCCTACTGGTATAAAAATAGCTTCAGCTAGGGCCCTTATTAAAGAGTCTGGAAAAGTAAAAGATCTGGTAAAGTCTACCCGTGAGGCTGTGGCTAATCGTGTAGGTAATCTAGCTAACAAACTAGATAACTCTAGCTTAGGTACAAGTATTGCTGAGTCCGCTAGAGGCCCTTGGGCTGACTCTTGGAGTAGGAACAAGTCTATGAAAGAAAAGGCTTTAGACCTAATTTTGGGAAACTACAGACGCCAAGGACTTACTAGGGGAACTCAATTATCAGGTAAGGGAGCAGTCCCAACTAGAGGGCACCCATACAGGGATGAGTTACTAGACGCTGCTCTCTTGGATAGACAGGTACGAGCAGCTAAAGGTATAGGTACTACAGCTGCGTTAGGAACTGGATTAGTGGCTACTCCCCTTTTATTGTCCTCGGATACCGATACTCCTGGGGACTCCCTTGAACTTACTCCTACTCAAGAGAAGCTTTTAGCTGCAGGCGTAGGAGCAGGCTTAGGGTACGGTACTGCCAGATTAGTTGATAATTTATAACAAGATTAGTTAGGATAAATCTTATGTTTGAAAAAGTAGCAAATGACGCATATGTAGAGGGAGCACTCTTAGCTGTACAGCAATTAGAGGCCTCTTCTAGTATTAAGGAAGCCGCTCTGGACTTATTGCTTAAGGAATCTGAACCGAAGAATAAAAAAAACAAATCCCTAAGGCGTCAGGCTAAGATGAAAAAAAGAAAAGCTAAACGCCAGGGTAGAGGGGTCAGCAATAAAGAACTCTACAGGAGAGCGAACCAGTCCCAGGCTGCAAAAAAAACTGTAGTAGCTAAACCTCCAGCAGCAGCTCCAAGTAAGTTTCGAGGAGCTATGAAGTACTTGGGCGGATTAAGCGGAAAACAAAAAGCTCTAGGAGCTTTAGGAGCTTTGGCTGCAGGATCTGGGATTGCTTACGGCGCTGGTGCTTTTGATGGTCCAGAACCAGAAGGCTTTGACGCATTAACTCCAGCCCAACAAGCTGCTATTATCGGTGGTGGAGCTGCAGCAGTCGGTGGTGCAGGATACGGCCTTAGCCAAATAATGTAGGAACTGCAGGATGTATTAGATTCTTATAGAGAAGCTTCTACATCCTCTAGCTCCTCTGCTTCTTCCTCTATTTCTAAGGGTCTCTTTTTTCTATCGACAAAAGGGACATCCTCGGTTACTATCTCAGGATCCAGGGATTCTTCGATCTCTCGATCCCGATCTAGTATAGGGTCTACTTCAGGCTCATACATGGACTTTCTCCTTAGGAATAATAATGGCTAATAATATAACCAATTTAAATGTGGGAGGACGTCAGTTTGACGTCGATTCCTTATTAAAGAATGCACAAAACCCCTCAGAAGAGCAAGAGCCGCCTGTACAAGAGGCATCTCCAGAAGAAGAGGCCGTAGAGGCGGTAGACTCTTATGCTTTAACGCATAAAGATGAGTGGTTACAGGACCTTAGGTTAAATAGGATAGAACTTAAAACAGCCCATAAGATTCTGGATACGATCATGCAAAAAGGCTTTTATGAGGAGTCTTATAGAATAGCTGGAAGTATCTTTAAGCTACGCACTAGAACTACAGTAGACTCGGATAGACTAATAGAAATGCTCAGAGAGCTTTCCCCAGAATCTGAGGCTGTGGCTAGTCACTTAATAGCTAGAGTTAACGTAGCTAGTTCTTTATCTAAGTTTGGGGATAATAACTTCCCACACACTAACCCATCTGATGAGAATAGGGAACTACTCGATCAGGAGTGGCGCCTTAGATGGTCATACATCTCCTCTTTACCTCAACCTATCTTTTTGGCTATAGCACAAACTATGCAGAGGTTTGACCTAAAGGTGAATCTTGCTTGTGACGCTAGGGCATTAGAAAATTTTTAAGTACCTCTTGGGGATCAGCCAGAGCAGAACTACTCCTTAGAGGAGTAGAGCTTCCTCCTAGAGGTAGTGTTAGGGCTGCTATTTTGGAAGAGATGATCTACAGGGAGAGAACCAGAAGCTGGAAACGAACTGTAATTGAACTTCTAACCGTAGCCTTAAATACAAACAAAAACAAAGATACATTTGAGGAGCTAACTAGTACGCTAAATGATTTCTATAATATGGTAGTACATAACCCAGGGGCCTACGATTTAAATAGAATCATAAGATCAAAGCCTAGGGAAGAAATAACCAAAGCAGATCTTTTGAAAAAATTAGAAGGAATACCTGATGTATAACCAAGGTCATGGCGTCTACAACGAGACTGCCCGTAGTTTCTATAATGTTAATCCAGTATATAACCCTGAGTCTAATGGCAGGGCAGCACTGCAGGTACCTACTCAGCACGTACCTATTTATAATCCTGCACTTAGTACATCACATATGTATGAACAAGCAGAGATGCATAGGAATAGGCTAGAGACAGGTAAAATAGTAAATTACGCCACTAATGGCTTGGATGCGGAGAACTACTCCTTGCTTGAGAGCCAAGCTAGAGCCAAGTCGTACTCAAATATTATGAGTGGGGCTAGTAGGACTGCTAGTGTAGCGGGTATAGTAGGTACCTTAGCATTAGGCACTAATCCTATAGGTTTAGGTGTTATGGGCGGAGCTATGTTAGCGGAGCAAGCCTTTGGTAAGTATAAGGATTATTATAGCGCTTATTCTAGTAGAATGGGTAATATAAGTAATTTAAGGTCAATGTATTCTGGAGTGGGAGGGAACATAGTTAATCCAGCTACAGGTGTAATGAGCAATTCTACCGCAGGAGCACTAGCTGGAGGGTTCTCAGATATGGCAAATGTCTCTGGTTTTTCGGAGCAGGATATGTACAGCATACATAACATGGCTAGTCAGTCTGGAATGATGCAAGGGCATACTGGATCTGTAGATAAAATATTATCTAGGGTATCAACTTTAGCAAAAGTAACTAAGAGCATAATGGATATGGGGGCTGGCATAGATCAAGGTCAGGCCATGGAGATGCAGAGACTTTCAGAACAGATGGGAATAGACTTAGATAAGTTTAAAGGTCTAGAAATATCTAGGAAAATAGTAAGTGCAGCAAGATTAACAGGCAAAACTATTAGTGCAACTAACGAAATGCTGCAGGCTGCGGGATCCTCAACTGCCGCAGCTGGATTAGGGGCACAGCAAGGGATAGAGAGTGCTCTGTATGCCAGTAGAATAGCTACCCCTCAGTTTGGATACTTATCTGCGGCTGACCAAAGGAGGGTTGGGGGTTCAGGGGAAGCGTACGCACAAAACCTAGTATCTGCCCAAACTAACTTTGCTTCCAGGAATGCGTCTACTTTTGCTATGGGCTCTTATTATGTGGACCCCTCCACGGGAAGAATGGAGATAGATACGTCAGAGCTAGGAGGAATGGTAGCTCATGGGTATGGAGCTAGAGAGTCATACAAGAGAGGCATGAAGATAGTAAATAAGGGAAACAGACAGCTCCTTAGAAATGCTGGAATAAATCAGAACTTTGTAACTAATATGTTACAGGAGAACATGGGTAGGTTAGGACAAGAAGCCCTTAATTCCATGGATAAAGATACCCAAATGGGTTTGATGCTACAGGAGTTAGTACAGGCCGCAGCCGCCAATGGGATGACCCCAAATCAGGCAGGAGCTTCATTAGGATACTCACCAGAGCAAATAGCTTCTATTATGGCTTTTGCTAAGAACTACGGTAAAGGCACAGCCAGAACTAGGGAGCAACAAAGAGTTCAAACTCTGCAGGAGCTGGAGAGACGTGGGGATTCCAGCGGCTTTGTTACAGAAGGTCAGCAAAGCAACAGGGTTAGAAATAGGGAGACTAAAGACCAGGCTAGACTAGATGCGGACATAGCTTCCAGAAGGGCAGACAGAGCCAGGGAAGAAGCTGGAGGAATTTATGGGGGGAGAAATAGGAGGCAGTACACTACAGAGGAAATTGAGGCTATAACCCTAGGAGGTAACTATAGACCTACTGGACCCACTATTAGTGGTTTGGGGCTTAGGCGTGGAGGAGGGTCTAAATTTGGGGTGTACGCAGGGCAAAGAGAAAAAGATAAGAGCTACGGATGGTTTGCAGACCTAACTGGTAGAGGAGAAGGAGGTTACTGGAGAAATGATGTAACTGACATGGCAGTCTCCAAAGACATACTTTCTAGTGTTTATGCAGAAGATTTCTATGGAAAAGGTACAGAAGTAATTTCAGAGAATATGTTTGGGGTAAATAATAGTATTATGGGGAATATCATTAATGGAGAGTTATTAGGTAGAAATGACTTAACTGATAGCGAAGTTAGGGGATATGAAGGTAGGAAGACTGTCATTAGAGCATTAGAGGAAATAGTAGGTAAAGGAGATAGGCGAGGAGCAGACGATGGAGTGTACTTAAGGCAATTAGCTTCTGGCCTTAAGAATAAGGAAGCTGCTAACTTTTTAAAGAATTACGACATGACTAAGGTAACTGGTAAAGAAGTATCTAGGGCCCTAGCTGCAGGAGCTACTGGAGAAATCTCTAGATTTGCCGATATACATAAGGCAATTAGGACTGAGGAGGGAGGGCGATCGGCTATGGCTGGAGTTAAGGATCAAGATAATCTCTCTGATGCAGCCATGATGTTTATAGAGGAGGTTAGCAGTAACGCAAGTACAGCAGATTGGTGGTCTGATGATAGGAATGATGTCAACCAGCAGTACCAAACTAGTCCCCAAAAAATAGCAAAATTATTGGTAAGAAAAGGACATGCTAAAACAGAAGCGGAAGCTATGAAACTGGTACCAGCAGTGCTAGCAAAAGCAGAGCAGTTAGACGGTAGTGGAAACATGAAGACTTTTAATAACAGAGTTTCTGGGTTTGGAATGAGGGCAAAAGGCGCGATGGCTGCTCCTCCTCTGACTCTAGGGGATCCCGACTCAGCTTTGTTCACTCAGGACTTTACACTAGCTGGAGAATTGGCAGCCGCCTCTGGGATTTTGGCTATACCTACAGGGATAGGAAGATACATTAGAGGTAAGTTAATAACTGGGAAGGATGAGGGAACCTATCAGGTTACCTTATCTGACATTGCTCTGGGCAAGAAAAAGGGAGGGCAAGAGGAAATAGAGAATAGAGCAGTATCTCTAGCAGGGGTATCTAATACTTTACATAAACTAGGAGAAGGAGATCCTACTAGGTTTATTGGGTCTTTGTCGCAGGCTTTTTTGCAGTATTGGAACGGAAAGGCTCCTGGATCTGACAAAACTAGGAAAGAGGTTTCTAAGAATGTAGATAGCGCATTTATGGATTTCATACAGAATAGGAAAGAAGGTAAGCCTTTTAAAGAGAGATATAATAAACTATCTAAAGAACAAAGAAATACTCTTAGTAGCTATATAAAGCAGACGGCAGGGAATAAAGACTTGGTTAATTTTGCCTCAAGTAGAGGTAAGGAAGAATATATAAAGGCTATATCTGGGTTTGTAGCGTCAGGACACGAGGCGCTAGATAGGAAAGGAATGCAGAACTTCCTAGAAGGATCTACATTAGCTGATGTTCTATTTGGAGAGGATGAGGAAGGTAGAGTAGATGCGGCCTCGAAACTTTATCAAACTCTTAGAGATAAAGCAGATACATACTTTGAGGATAAATTCATGAAGGGCACAGGAGCTGACGCGACCCTTGACGTAGATGGCCTTATGAACGAGTTTGGCTTTACTAGGGAAAAGCTTGGAGATCAGTATGAAAATATACGTAAGTTAGTGGGTTCTAATTTTGGTGGAGGAGATTTCAGCAAGAGCCAGAGGCAGAAGTTTGCTAAAGAGCTTAGTAGGCAAATAGATGCTTCTAAAGTTAAGCCAGTAGGGGCCTCAGGTAAAGGCACTGCTGGAGATAAGATTGCTACCTCAGTAACTCAGATGCTAAGCTTACAATCGGCTATGGCTAAAATCTTAAAAGGGCTAGCAACTGGAAAAACAGCGGAATTAGAAGCTGCAGCAGCTATACTTAATAAAATAAAAGCGGAGATTATAAAATAATGGTTAATCAAAGTAAAAACACACTTTTAAGAAGTAGGCTAGTCCAGGGTTCCGCTAAAAATATTTTAGAGGCAGAGTTACGTCATTTATTTGTCAATCTAAAAACAAAAGGAGTCCATGAAACAGACACTTCGGGTCTTTATTCTAGGGCAGCTTCTGTGTGCTTTAATAACACGTTCTTAGCTACGGGCACCTTTTCCGAGAATAAGGGTATTTTAAAATGAGTGAATCTAGAGAAGAGATGCTAGAGAATCTTTCTACGTTGGATTTCAACAATATTGATAATCTAAATATAGGATCAAGCACAGGTCACGAAGTACTACTACCTAGATACACTATATCTACTGGTAGAGAGGGTGTGGAAGAGTCTGTCTCCCAAGCTCGCATATACCTGGATAAAAAAGATAAGTGGTTTAGGCGAGACGCTAAAGATCTAATACCTAATGTTAATCCTGAAGGTAAAAGTTATGTAGGTTTCTTACTCAGTAGTGTGCAAGAGTCCAGACAGGAGAAAGTGCAAACTCTTCCTTTAAATGGGGATAATTATGTAGCTACTTTCTATGGGGAATCTCCTACCATATATTCTTTTGGAGGGATATTGTATAATACCCACTACGCAAGATGGAGGGAGCTTTTTACTCTATTGTACAAGCATGCCTTTAGAGGTAGTGCTATTGCAAAGCACAGGCAGTTACTACATTTAGCCTATGATAATAAATTAGTTTCTGGGTGGATGCTTAATTTGTCCCAATCTTTAAGCGCCGCTACAGACACTATGGCTAACTTTCAGTTTCAGTTCCTAGTAAGATCTGAAGTTATGTTAGGTCCACTGGAAGATTTAACTTATAACAACGCTTATTTCACAGGGAAAAGTATAGATCCAGGGCTAGTCGATGAGCTAGCTGAGCTTCCTGAGTCTGACGATTATTTGAACACGGCTAGGATGCGTCCTCCTCCAAAAAGACAAAGAGGTATAGGTAGAAAAAGGTATGGATGTCGCCCAGGTAAAGCTCACATCCTAAGAAATGGTAGGTCTAAAAAAACTAACCCAGCTAAGAAAGGCCAAAGTATACGTAACGGTACTCCTACAGCTTCTAGTTGTGACGTTTCTCAGGCTATTTTAAATGTAATCAGAGAAAGAGATAGAAATATAAGAATAGCCAGAAACAAACATGAGAAAAAAATGAAAACTTTAACGGACGAGGCTTCTAGGAAAAAAGAGCTGCAAACCTTTAGGCAGAAAAGAGAAGATATAAAAAATCGCGCTAGGGAAGAGCTAAAAACATCTTATAAAGATATAAAAAATCTAGGAGATATTAAGGATGTAGATGCTAAGGTTAGGCTTGCCCATACAATGGCTGCAATAGGAATATCAAACACAGAATCTGAATCGAAGTTTTTAGATACTATGGAAAGTAAAAATGTAAGAAGCAAGATATCTGGGGCTCTTAGAGCTCTAAATAGAAACTTAAAGAAATCTAAAACTGCTAAAAAGTGAGGACTATACAATGACTACGTTTTCCCTATCTCTTAACCCTCTGGTAGAGGTAAGCACTGAAAATATAGAAAGTAAACTCTCAGAGCCTGTAGGGGATTCTTTGTTGGATAGTATAAGAGAGCAGACTTTTCTAAGTCTAAGTGACAAAAGTACGCCTGACCTTTCTTCTGGAATTAGGAGAGCGGTACAATTGCTATACAGTTCTGGGAAGGGGTATATACTTACACATATTTTTTCCTTTTCACCTGAATGGGTAAAGGAAACTTATCTGTATGATACAGACATAGAGGGAAAATCTCTTTCCTCAATTCTAGAAGAAAATTCGATTGCGTATAGCAGGCTATACGTAGAGTATAGAAAGCGGTATGCAACTTTAGCTTATTGCAAACCTGAGTACCTAGACTTAGCTGATATACCTGACTGTACTCCCCAAGGAGCACTGCCTATTATAAAATTGCTTATTTTAATTATAATATCCACAAAAATTGAGGAGTGATCCATGTCTCAGCCTGGTAAGGAAAGTTTTTCTGGAGGTTTTCTAGTGTACATAAATGGTGTTAGGGTACCTGCCTTATCTGCATCTGTAAATGTGCAGATAGACTCTCCAGCATCTGCAACTATACAGCTACCTGCACATTCTATACTGTTCGGTTTAGGGGATGAAGATTTACTAGATGTTGCTGTATTTTACTTAGATACTCATTACAGGGATACACCTACCTGGTGCCTTTTATACGAAGGTAGAGTTATAGGGCAAGGGTATAGTAACGAACCCTCTAGTGAGAGCATGTATATAAGCGTAGAGAGCAACATGAATGCTCTGGCCGATCTATACTTAAATTTTATGCCTAAAGGCAATGGTAAAGTAACTTCTAGCAGTAGCTATCCTAACCAAATTAATATAAAAGGGAAAAGCTCAAAGAGGTTCCTCAGCGAGAGTTTGTCTGGAAGAAAATTGGCTAGGCCGTTCGACCTCATAGACAACGTTTACTATAGTGTTTTGGGAAGTACTGCAGCAGGAGTAGAAAGTAGGCTATCCAAGCTAGCTACCAAGTCAGTAGAGTCCATAGTAGCGAAAAAGAAGGCTGCGTTGGGTAATAAATTTGAGAGAGAGGCAAAAAAAAGATTAGCCGCCAATGCTATTAAGGCTTCTGACGTTAATTACTCTACTCTACTCTCCGATGAGATAGCAAAGTTAGAGCAACTATGGGTGGAAAGTAGAAAAGGAGACTCAGTAACGTCATCACTAGACGTAGAGATAAAGAATATTTTAAAGAAGGAGATAAAGGCGAGCGCTCAAAAAGGGTCTCCCACGGTAATAACTGGGTTTTTTGCTAGATATTTTAGAAAGATTCGTAGTAGAAACCATTGGGCGTGCTCTCCCTATATAGAGGGTGTACCTAACTCAGACAACCCCATAAAAGCCCTCATAGGGGGAGGGGTTTTCCCGATGTTTAGGGCAAGCAAGGCAGCTAGGTATGCTAAATCCATGGTTAGGCAAAGCGGGGCTAAGTACGGACCTGGAGGCAGCGCTCTAGCCTTAGTGAAGAGTATATTCGGACTTTATTTTTATAAAGTTTCAGAAGTACTTGCTCCACCTGTGTATACAGCAGATAAGTACGGGTTACCAAATAACACTTTCTATTCAGAATCTGGAGGATCTGCATCTGAGTCAGAAAAGGGGCAGTCCTACTATACTAGTTGGTCATCTGCTCTTACCAGTAAAAAGAATAGGTTGTGCATGGCTAGCTATTTAACGCACCCCAGTTTAACCTTTTGTGTACCTCCCGCATGTAATGTGGTTTTCCCTAGTACTAGAGTTAGCTTAAATATAAATAATAATTATAAGTCTAAACCCACTAGGCTTTACTATGACAAGAGATCTCCTTATGGTAGGCTGGATTTTTCTGTAAATTCGTCTAGCTATGCTACGGAATCTAGTAGAGTAACTTTCCCATCAGTAGTAGCTGGGGCAGCGCAGAAAGCTGCTGGTAAGGCTAGCGAGCAAATAGATCTCCTTGTTTTCCCTGAGGAATATTATAGAGGACCTGTGCCTACTCCAGGACAGATGCATCCTACCTACCTTGATTTAAAAAAGTATGCTAGTTCCGCTAGGTTTGGTACAGAAGATAGAGGAGATCCAGTTATAGCTGTACCCAGTGTAGAGGGCATGTCTCCTGAAGAGGCTATATCTGCCCTAGAGTCAGTAGAGAAAGCTACTAGTAAGAAGATCAGTAGCTACGGCCTGTATTACATGCTCGCTCGTCAAGAGTTTTTAAAAAGGAAGTATGGAGCAGTAACGGGAGATGTAGGAATGCTATTTAATCCTTACCTAGTTTGCGGATTTCCGTGCGCAGTACTTAGTGGAGATAAGTCTGGGTTACATTTTTACGGAGAGATAGCTTCTATTAGCCATAGCCTAACTGCCTCCTCTAGTAGCACTAGTATCCAGCTAGGTACAGTTAGGAGCTTATCTGACATTATACAAGGAATATCCGCAGATGGGTTTGATCTGGATTCATACCCACAGGAGCCTATACAAGAAATTAGGGACTTATTGCAAGTATTTGAATCTTCCAACGAATATTATAATCAAGTTTTTCACAAAGATAATATAGGTAGCTTGTCTTCTAAAGAATTTGCAAGTGTACAAGAGTATAAAAAAGTTTCCGAGGAGTTGGAGCAAATTCAAGACCAGATAGATAAGATAGAGGATGCTCAGAATATGGGAGACGAATCTTATATGTCAGATACTTTAGAAGAATTACTTAAATCAAAAAGTACCTTGGAGAATGCCTTATCTAAATTGCCCAGTAGTATAGAGTATGACGACATACTGAGTTCACAAAGGGATCTTCCAGCTGCTTTTGATTTTAAGTCTTTTTTAGGGTGGGAAACGGAACCTGGAGCAGATCCTGACTACATAGTTATAAACAGGCTGGATGAGGAGAGAAGGCAGGGACAGGAGAATAGAATATCTTCAACTGGATTTCGTAGAGCTAAATTAGTCCCTCTACCTGAAACTAGTGAGTACTTTAAGTCTAGCTCCGCAGCACTTAGATTAAGCTCTAGACCCGTGTGTACTCTAGAGCAGTATATTGATTTCTATGCGTGCGTAGACGTTGATAAGGCCATATCTGATAATGAGGGCAGAGGCAGGGGATGTAGACTAGGGGAAAGAAGAGACCACTTCTCAGGTGCGGTTTACTATGATGTCATACGCCAGTACATAGGAGGTCCTGGCATGGAGCCAGGAACTACTATAGCAGGAAGGTCTAAGGATTTGTCTGCTAGACTAAATTACTTAGTCAATAAGAACCCTAATAGTTTAGATGAGGAGCAGATAGAGAATCTTAAAGAAAAAATAGGGTTCTTAGACTCTTCAGATTTAGAACTAACAGGATTAGGCCCAAATGGTCCTAAGGTATTTGCTAAGTTGAGCACTAATGATACTATTACTTTTAGCGATCTACCCGATTCTAGGAAAGACTGGCAAAGACTTTTACTAGATTACTTAACTATAATAGAGGGCAAGGCCCCGCAGATAGCAGAAGGATAAGCAAATGTCTAAATACGATAAAGATTTGGAGTTGTGGGGTAACTATAAAAGTAATCCAGGAAAAAAGACGCTAGAACCTCTATTGGACAATTTCAAAGGGACCATACAAAAAAGTGTAAATAAATGGGGAGGAGGTAATGTAGCCTCAGCAGTATTAGATATACGTGCAAAAAAAATAGCTATAGATGCCTTTAAAAACTTTAATCCCTCTAAGGCCAAGCTAAATACCCATTTAACCAATAACCTAAAAGGGCTATCTAGGCCTGTATATGAGACTCAAGTAGCTAGGATGCCTGAGTCTAGGACTTTGAAAGTAGGGACGTTCTTAAGTGCTAATGAAGAATTAGTAACTAATTTAGGTAGGATCCCTACTGCTAAGGAGTTAGCAGATAATTTAAAGTGGAATATAAAAGAAGTACACCGCTTTAGAAATGAGCTAAGGTCTCAATACAGTACAGACCCAGACTTACCTGTTCCTCCAGGATTCGACAGTTTTAATTCTGATATGGGAGAACTAGACTTTATTTACCATGATCTTAATGACCAAGATAAGATTGTGTTTGAGAATACTACAGGGTACATGAATTCACCTATACTAAGCACAAAAAAATTAATGAAATCATCAGGCCTTACCTCTGGGCAAATATCTCATAGTAAGAGAAGAATAAAGTCTAAAGTTCTGGGCCATAGAGGTATTAAATGAATATTGAAGAAAAAGTTAAAGCCCAGGAAGCTGTAGAGCAGTGTGTAGAGAGATTCTACACTATAAAGAAAGCAACTGCCCTCAGTAAAAGAAATATTGCTTCTGGAGTTGGTGTACTAGATCCTGAAATTATTCAGGTATTCTACGTAGCATACTTAAATCTTAGAGAAGAAATTGAAGATACAATTAATAAGTACATAGTAGAGTCTAACCTAGTACCGCCTATTGCTAGCGCTAAATTATTAGAAATATATTCTAAGTGCTTAAGAGGCATACGGTCCTATAATATAGGTTCCGAAGTTTCTGTACCTAATAGGCTAAACTACATAAGAGAGTATGACCAGCCTAGAATTGTATCTGAGGAAATAGCTTCCATGGGATTAATCTCAGATGAGTTCTTAGAAGATATAAACTCTACTAACGAAGTTGTACAAGAAGAGGTAGAGGAGTTTGCATGAGCGATCTTAGCATAGTACCAACAGGCTTTACCCAGGCAATAAGAGAGTACACACTAGAGTCTGGAGCAGTCCCAAAGGAGCCAGTAAGCTTCATAAGTTCTCCCTCTTTTGAGTTTTATAGAGATCCTAATACTGGAGAAATAGAAGGCATGTCTGGGCTGGGGTTGCTAGCTTCTAAAGTTCTGTACAACCTTTTTTCTCCTATTGGTAGCTATGCTCTAGATACTACCCAAGGAAGTCATATAGAGGATATTTTAGGAGATAATATAGATAAGGCTACCTTTACTGTAGAATTAATTAGGTCTGTACAAAAAGCTGAAGATAAGATTAAAGCTAGTTCATCTTCTACTATTAAGGTTAAAAATTTAGATGAATCCTTGGACTCCATCAGGGTAATAGGTATAGATTTTATAGAAGAAGATTCTGTAAATATTAGACTATCTATAAAAGCTCAGTCAGGTAGGACTGCTTCACTAAGATTAGAGGTTTAAATGATACAAGGGATAAACATAACTAAAGAAGAAGTATTAGAGTACCAGAGATACCTAAGGGGATTCTTATCTGAAAAGGTACCTGAAGCAGACCTTACGGATGGGTCTTTTATAGATGACGTCGTAGTAAAGAGTATGGCGTATGTTTTAGCTTTGTTTGATAAAGAATCTCAAAATATAAAGAGCAGAATAAGCGTTAACCAGGTTAGCGCTGTAGAGGACCTTACTTCTGCTCAGGTGCTAGATGACATAGCTAGTAACTTCTTTATTTATAGGAATGAAGGTAGTTTTTCTAGAGGGGTAGTTCGGGTGGTGGTCTCTACCAAGGAGACCCCAGTAGTTATTACCCCTTTTACTAGATTTTCCAAATCTCTAGGGGTTAATTTTGCCTATGAGGGAGGTATAGACGGGGAGTCTTCACTAATAGTAAATACAGACGACTTTGAAGAAGAGCTGGTAGGGGGAGTTCATACTGGTAATTACTTCTTTGAAGTCCCTGTTATAGGTGAAGTTGAGTTTATAGGTTCCGAGCTGGCTCCAGGTAATTTTCAATCAGTATCCCCCAGTATAAGATCCTTAGTTAGGGCGCATAATGTAGAGCCCTTTACTTTAGCTGAGAGTCAGGAGACAAATGAGGCTTTCTCCGCTAGGATAAAATTGGCGTTAACTAACAGAGGTATGAATTCTGTATCTGGTATAGAAGCTCACCTTAGGGATAGTATTAGTAATATACAAAAAGTTAAAGCCATAGGAGCTAGTAGCCCATTAATGAAAAGGGACTTACTTAGATTAGATAATTCTCTAATTACAACTAATTTTAAGACACTAGGAAAGTGTAATGTATACACTAGTTTAGGGTATAGGGTAGAAACTAAGTCCATAAACTTATATATAAACCCATACGTGCAGGGGGCTCCAGCTACTTTGGAAAATACAAGTGTACCGAGCTCGATAACTAGGTTAGCAGGTATAATAAGTTTGCCTGAAACTGCAACTTTAGTCTCCAAGATCGTAGACTCCACTGGATCACACGTACTTACCTTAGCAGATAATTACCTAGTAGAAGATGTAGACGGAAACCAAATCATTGGAGAGTCCGAAGCAAAAACACATATAGAATTTAATTATACAGATTTACAAGATTCTAATATTGTAAACAATTCAGGGTATTTATTCTCCAGAACTTCTAAAGAGCAACTGTTTGCTAAGGTACCCAATACTGCGGTACCCTTTAGCGGAGGAACTTATACATTAACAAATGCTAAGCTTTTGCTTTGTAATGCTCCTAATGTAGTAGACACTGAGCTTTCTCTTGAGGAAAACGAAGTTCCTGGCTTAGATACTTTAGGTTACTGCTACTCCGTAAAGATGTTATCCCTTAATTTAAAATATTTTTTAGTAGATAGCCCTCCAGGAGACATACCTATAGACTTCATAAAGGGAGATTTATCTAGGTATGTAAATAACTATACTAATTCATACGAACAGATATCTATACAAGATATATATTCGTATATACTTAGTGAGTACAGTAGCTATATAAGTGGTATAGATTCCTCAGAGTCTTTCGCTGAGTTTTCTATATTCCTACCAAATGGTGTAACACTGCACTACGCTATAAGCGATTCCACTTCTTTTTCTAGTAGTACTACAAAACCTTACTACTTAACCAAAGTTGGGGGTATTGAATCTAGAGTTTATGACTTTTTACCAAGTTTATATTTAGAGAATCTTCAGGTAGGAGACTCTACGTGCTCGGTATACTTAGATAAGTCTAAAATAAGTATGAGCCAGGTGTAGTTATGAAAGATTTGTTAGATAATGTGTCTCTATTCTGGAGGAAGTACTTTACAGATGTCCCTGTTCTAGATTCTCTACTGGAAGGGGCCATTAGTTCCGTATCAGTATCTTATGCAAAATCTCTGGCATACCTCTTGGCTCACTCGATAGAAAGTGCCCCACTGACATTAAGTGAAAGGCATAAATTATTAAAACTAGAGGATTACAATTTTATAAATGCAGATGGATACTTAGCATATAGGCTAGAAGATTCTGATATTAGGTATTTACCTTTTATAGCGCCTTCCCCTAATTCCCCAAATGTATTAGAGCTTGGAGTAGATTACCACGTACTAAAAGGTAGTGAAACTGTTGATTCTGTTAGGCCTTATTTGGAGGATACAACCTCTTATATTTTCTTTAACGAAGATATAAGGAGCTTGGACTCTTATAGAAAAGAACCAGGATATATTCTAGGCAAGTATCTATTAAATATAATAGATAATATGTTTAACATAGAATCTGATGATAGTAGAGTGTCTACTCTGGCTCCCGTATATATAAAAGATCTAGAAGGAAATTTAGTACAGGAATGCGCTATAGCTTTATTCGAGGAATCTACCTCCAGTATATACTTAGATGTAAGTACGCCTATTACGGGAGGAGGGGAAGATTTCCTAATATCGTTTAAAGAGGATGGTAATACACCAATAGGTGATCTAGATACCTACAAGGCAACCGCCAGTACTTTTGCTATGCAGAATACGCATACAATGGCGTGGGTCCTTAACTGTGATGTAGATACTTATTTACTAAGGGATAAATATGGATATATGTTTAGTAGAAGTTCTAGTGATTCTACAGAATCATATAGAAATTATTTAGCAGGAATCTCCTTACTTAGAACTGGAGCCTTTACCTCTAAAAATGTAAAGGCAGCCATATGCTTGGCATGTAATGTCCCCGTATTTACTACCTCCTTCGAGGAAGGCGACAGAATACTACACGTAATTAAGTCTCCAACAGTAACCAAGGTGCGGACTACTATAGCTACTTATGATATACCTCCAGAGTTAACACTTTTACCATCGATAGAAGCAGAGGCTTACCTTGTAGAAGAGGTAGATTCTGAAGGGAATGTTTCCGTTATTTCCGATAGAACTAACCCAGCTATGCCCTTTACTCAGAGCTTTAAATTTTCTAGACTAGACTGTATGGTTCAGGATATTTCAGTAAAGCATAGGAAGACGGGGTCTTCTTGGTGGGATAGAGGGATTAATCAATCCTCTTGGGTAGAGATTCCAGAGGAGCTTATGGTGGGCGAGTCACAACTTAGGAGGCTAATAATAAACCACGTGCATCCTAATATAGTAGGAGAGACTTCTTTAGCTAATGGAGTAAAGATACCTCCAGCAGCTATAGGGGACTATGGAATCTCTGTAGGGGATGCTGATAGGAATACAGTAGCTTACAATCTTTTTAAGGATTTTATTCAGAACCATTTTGTGTTTGTAGAATTAAGCGAATCTTTTATCACTAGGTCTGGTGGTGTAGATAATACACTCTTTCAAGAAATTAAAAATGAACTATATAAAAACTCTACCCCAGGAACTTTAGTTTTGCTATCTCCTAGTCTAGAGGCAGACTTAACCGATGCAAACTCAGACGGCATCCCCGATATTCTACAATAGATAATTTAAGAGGTAATATATGAGTGTAACATTTAGAAGAACTAATGCAGATACTGGAGTACTAAGAGATTCTAATTCTATACAGCCTACTCAAACTGGGGATCTAATTACTCAGGATAATTTAAATAGACCCTCAAATAACTTGAGAGTTAGGACAGAAGAACTTCTTCGAGCAGTAGAATCTACCGAGTATATAGTACAGTCTTCCAGCATAGCTGCGACTTTACTAAGGTACATATGGAAAGATACATACGTTAAATCTGGGCATGTAAAGGTTTTTTATAAAGTAGACCCTACGGACCAGACTAAGTATTTTTACGCAGAGCCAATGGTCCCTAGCACAGTAGAAAGTGGCTCAAAGCCATCAATAGTTATTATAGGTAGCTCCACTAACGGGTTTAACTATGTAGTAAACTTAACATCAATACGAGGGTATATACAGCAGGGACTAGCCTCTAACCAGTTGGAGTCTTACAATAAATTCTTTGGACTTAGCTCACCTGGAGATTGTATAGCTCTGAGGATACCTACTGTATCTTCCTCGTATGTATCTGAGGTAATGCTGCCTAGATCTACCTCTAGCTATACTGTAGCTGGTGAGTCTACCCTAGGAGCTACTATGCTAGAAACCTTAAATACTAAGAGCTTATCTGGTGTACAATCTGAAACCTCTATTTTAAAAATTCCCTCTAAGAATTCTGTGTCAATAACTGCTACAGGAACAACTGCAGATAATAGCTTGTTAGCTTTATTAGAGCTAGCAGTAGCTTCTGCAGGATCTACTACCCTAGCCGATGCGGGTAGGACTTTACAGATAGATTCTTTACTTGCTAATGGAACTAGAGAAGGATCACAGTATCTAGACTTATCAGCTATTATAAAGGATGGCAGCAAGTATACCATACCCAGAAATGGGTATAGAAGCTTGGAACATCTAGAATCTATAGAGGCCACCTCCACATATGTATTTAGTATAGACGACAATCCCCTATACCAACAATACGGGTCTACTGTAACAGTAGAGGACGTAACTATGCTCCCTAAGAATGAGTATTTATACCCATTATACACTTATTCTGGAGATGCTGTATTTGTATCTGGGCTAGGTTCCGTAAGTTCTCAAGAAGTAGAAAGTAGGATCTCAGATGGAGGAGCAGTAATTGACCAATCTGGAACATTAATAGGAGAGGCTGGAGCAGCAGTACGCATATTTGAAACTAGAACTAATATAAGCTATGCTACATTGGCTAGTGGAAACAACCCAGACTATAGGATTAACAATGGTGAAAAGCAGGCTGAGTACTTTAGGCTACCTATAGATATAAACATACCAGAAGCTGGTGCAGCACAGGATATTTACTTAAGTAAGCTTGAAATTCATATGGTTATGGGGGGATCTGATCAAACCATAAGAGGGACTAAGATTTCTGTGGGCATGTATGACTTGTTAAACGCTACAGCTTTTACTTCAGGGAGCGTTAAGTTTTCGTATGATAAGTGCGTTAATTCCACAGATAGGGCGGAGGCTAGCCTAGATAAAACCATACTAAGAGATTTCTCCTTAAAAGACTTTAGAGATGATTATGTGGCCCATGTAGAGCTGCAGGACTCTATTAGAAATACCTCTGCCTTAGGAAAGTCTATACTTGTATGGCTATATGCGGATACCTTTAACGGCACCTTTTTTGATCCTAGTGACTCTGGTACCTTTGATTTGGATTTTAGATTTACTTATACAACTAGAGTATCTGACGCGGGTACGGGATTTATGGTCTCTGAGGATATGGATATACTACATCCCTAATCTATATTTAGTTATTACTTCTAAAGCTTTACGGGTACCTGGGCTGTTAGTATTTTTTAGTATGTCTATTCCGAGCAAGGCGGCAGAAAAAGAGTCACAGATATCTTCTTGTGTAGAGGGACATCCAAGAGAGCCTGCCTTAGTTATCATAGACTTTTTATTAGCATCTCCATTTGAACATAGGTACTTCTTTAGTTCTTTAGGGCTAGGAGTTATTATTTCCTTATTGTATAGCAGATAACTTTGTGTCTTAAATAATCCATAGACCTCCCCTAGAAGAAAGGGCTTATTTGTAGAAAAGTAGGATGGACCTTCCATTATAATTATGTCGGGAGATCTTTTACCCAAGAACTCTAAAAACTCTTTTACTATATAGGCCAGCCTCTCTCCTCCTTTTATCTTTTTAGGAGTAATATTCTTTACAATAATTTCACTAGGGCTTATAAAGGTAAGTCCAGTAGACCTAACACTAGCATCTATTCCTAAGGAGTTCATATGCCTATATCCTTATCCTATAGTAGGGTTGGAAGCTTGAATGCGTCCAATAAACCTCAACTGGTACTCACAGTAACACAAGCTGACCAAATTCCAGAGGAAATATTTGTACATAGGGTTGATGAT
>MDTA01208778.1_pt1 | contig 27404 bp, 24 predicted proteins | sample 811151 | NCBI WGS metagenome assembly MDTA01 (sample SAMN05326648, study PRJNA326480) | marine metagenome | isolation source: seawater | place: Indian Ocean: South | collected 2010 | reverse complement strand
AGATTTTAGCATCGTCAAAGATCTCTTCAATAAAAAACAAATTAGATGTTGGGTAAACTTCCCAAGAAGAACCAATGAAGCCTATAAAAAAATTAAAAAATTAACAAATGGTTCTGTATTAAGTATTGATGTTTTTGGAAAAAATTGGGGATTGGCTTCTAATTCTATTCATTTTGTTGATTTATTGAGTTTTTTATCAGGAAGAACGGATTTAGAATTCGATATTAATGGACTTTCAAAAAATAGTCTCAAATCTAAAAGGGCAGGATTTCAAGAATTGCAAGGATTTATAAAAGTAAAAAGCTACTTTGGCGATAAATTATTAATGAGTGATGAGTTGAAAAATGAAGATACTTTAACGGTAAAAATCGAAAATGATGTCAATAGTATTATAATTAATGAAGAAACAGGATACTATTTAGAAAAAAAACAGAATGAAAAATCAAACAAGCTCCCCTTTAAAAGTAAATTTCAGAGTGAGCTCACTGGAAAGATTGTTGATCAAATAATTAATTCCAATGATTGCGAATTAACTAAGTATGATGAATGCATAAAATATCATATCCCTATGATAGAAGCATTCAATAGTCATTTTACTAAAACTTTAAATAAAAAAATTAACGCATGTCCCATAACATAAATTCTAAGATTTGGCTTATAGGCGCAGGTAATATGGCGATAGATTACTACAAAGTACTTTCAGAAAAGAATGCAGATATTACCATAATTGGCAGAGGGAAGAAATCCGCTAAAAATTTTTTTAATAAAACTCAGTTCAAACCCATTCAAAATGGATTAAAGAATTTTTTACATAGCAAGCCAGATTTATGTACTCATTCAATCATTTCTGTTGGTATTGAAGATTTATTTGAATCAACAATGGATTTACTTGAATTCGGTGTTAAAAATATTCTTGTAGAGAAGCCTGCCGGTATAGGGGTAGTAGAAATAGAAAAAATTAAACTTATTGCAAAGAAGAAGAAAGCCAATGTTTTTGTGGCTTATAATAGAAGATTTTATTCGTCCACACTCAAAGCAAAGGAGCTTATTAAAGAAGATGGAGGCGTTGAATCATTTAATTTTGAATTCACTGAATGGTCAAATGAAATTAACATGCTTCCGCTATCTGATCGGGTCAAGAAAAATTGGTTTTTAGCAAATTCATCTCATGTTTTAGATCTATCATTTTTTCTAGGAGGAAAGCCTACCAAAATGAGTTGTTATGCTAGTGGGAAAAAAAAATTAAATTGGCATCCATCTTACTCAAAATTTTCTGGAGCTGGTATCACTGATTCTGGAGCCTTATTTTCTTACAATGCAAATTGGTGCGCACCTGGAAGATGGTTTGTAGAAATGCTTACTAATAAAAACAGATTTATATTTAAGCCTTTAGAAGCACTAAAGGTACAAAAAATAGGTTCTATAAAAATTGATGACGTAAAATTAGATGATGAAATAGATAAAAAGTTTAAACCAGGTTTATTTAGACAAACTGAGTCATTTTTAGGAAATTGCGAAAATCTATTAAGAATTGATGAGCATTTAGCTTTAGTAAAAAAGTACCTTAAAATAATTAATTAACAACAAAACAATAGAGAGATAAAATGAATATTGGATTTATGGGATTAGGAAAATTAGGACTACCTTGCGCTTTAGCGATTGATAGCAAAGGTCATAATGTTATTGGATATGACATTAATGATGAGGTTAAAACATATCTTGAAAAAAAAGAAATACCTTATAAAGAAAAAGGTGCCCCTGAGCTTTTAAAGAAACATAATATTAAATTTTCAGGTGTAGAGGAAATGGTCAAAAATTCAGAAATAATTTTTGTTCCAATACAAACACCGCATGACCCTTACTTTGAGGGCGTCACTAGACTTCCTAGTGAACGAGTTGATTTTGACTACACTTTTTTAAAAAAAGGCTTACAGACTCTTTCTGATGAAATTGAATCACAGGGACAAGAAAAGATCGTAATAATAATATCTACAGTGCTTCCGGGTACAATCCGACGTGAAATAAAGCCTTCTCTTTCAAAATTTGTTAAACTGTGCTATAATCCATTTTTCATAGCTATGGGGACTACAATTGATGATTTTACAAAACCAGAGTTTGTATTATTTGGACTAGACGATCAAGATGCTTTTGAAAAGGCAAAAAGTTTTTACAAAACTATGCATGACAGGCCTGTTTATGGGTGCACAATTGAAGAAGCGGAAATGATAAAAGTATCCTACAATACCTACATCACAATGAAAATTAATTTAGCTAATACAATTATGGAAGCATCCCATAAGCTTGAAAATGTTAATTGTGACAATGTTATGAAAGGTTTATTTCTAGCAAAAGAAAGACTCATTAGCACTAAATATCTTCTTGGCGGAATGGGGGATGGAGGGGGATGTCATCCACGAGACAATATCGCTCTATCCTGGATGGCTCAAAAATTAGATATGAGTTATGATTGGTATGAAAGCCTTATGGTATGCAGGGAAAAACAAACCGAATGGCTTTCCAAGTTAATTGATGATGAAGTTAGAGAGACAGGGTTAAAACCTGTAATCCTAGGTAAATGTTTTAAAAAAGAAACAAACTTGACAGTTGGAAGTCCATCAATACTATTAAAAAATATTTTAGAAGAATCACATGATAGTGTTGAAATATTTGATCCATGGGTTGATGAAGGCAATCCACCAATAGATTCGCCTGCAGTATTTTTTATTGGCACCAACCATGATCTATTCCTTGATTATAAATTTCCAGCTGGATCCGTTGTAATTGATCCCTGGAGATACATTCAGGAAGATCCAAACGTTAAGTTAATATCCGTAGGCGAGAGTTAAATTGTACGGTTTCTATAGAGTTAGTGCGGCTATACCTGATTGTAAAGTTGCAAATATTGATTTTAATCATAGACAGATAATATCATTAGTTAAAAAATCCGATCAAATAAATTCTTCGCTTGTTGTATTTCCAGAGCTAAGCTTGACTGGTTATACGTGTGGAGATTTATTTCATCAAGATCAATTAATAAGAGATGTTAAAGTCTTTTCACAAAAAATTCTTGATAAAACAAAAGACTTAAAAACAATTTTTGTTTATGGGGCTCCTGTTTTATACAAAGACAAGCTTTACAATTCAGGTATTGTAGCGCAATCAGGAAAAATATTAGGCATTATTCCTAAAATATTTATTCCTAACTATAGAGAATATTACGAGAAAAGGTGGTTTGCGAGTGGTGCAGAATTAAAACATGATACGATTAACTTTATAGATAAAAATATACCGTTTTCTTCTAATATCATTTTTTCCCATGGTGAGCATTTTAGATTCTCAGTGGAGATTTGTGAAGATTTATGGTCTGTTATTCCACCAAGCTCTCACCATTCAATTTCTGGAGCAACCGTAATAGCTAATCTTTCTGCAAGTAATGAAATTGTAGGTAAATCTAACTATAGAAAGGATTTGGTAAAGCAGCAAAGTGCAAGATGCGTTGGTTCATACATATATTCTTCGTCTGGAGTTAATGAATCTACCACAGACTTGGTATACTCCGGCCATGCGTTAATTGCATCAAATGGTAGCATAGATAAAGAGTCGGAAAGATTTAGTCTTGAACCACAAATAATCAGCTCCGATATTGATTGCGAGAGGTTGACTTACACCAGGTTGAGTGAGTGTCAATTTAAAGATGCTATAAATAACTTAAATGTAAATTACAGATTTATCGAGATTGATAAATTGAACAGCATAAAAAATCTGAACAAAAAAATAGACCCACATCCTTTTGTACCTTCTGATTCAGACAAGCTTAATTTGAGAAGTAAAGAAATCTTCAATATTCAATCAACAGCTTTAGCTAAACGATTGAAACATACTAAAGCAACTAAAGCTGTAATTGGTATTTCTGGAGGAATAGACTCAACGCTAGCTTTATTAGTTGTTAGAGATGCTTTTATTAAGTTAAATAAAAACTTAGAAGATATTTATGCTATAACTATGCCAGGCTTTGGTACAAGCGATAAAACCTTACAAAATGCGATTAAGTTAACTAGATCATTAGGAATACCATTAAACAATATTGACATAAAGCCAGCCTGCATTCAACATTTAAAAGACATTGAGCACGATCTTAATGACCATTCTATAGTTTATGAAAACGTTCAGGCAAGGGAAAGAACCCAGATTCTTATGAGTATTGCAAATAAATATAATGGTTTAGTGATTGGAACTGGAGACTTGTCAGAAATTGCGCTTGGATGGTCAACTTATAATGCTGATCATATGTCTATGTATTCGGTCAATTGCAGTATACCTAAAACTCTAATTCGATTTATAATTAAATGGCATGCAATTGAATCCAAAAATAATCTTAAAAAAGTTTTAGAGGATATAATTGACACACCAGTCAGCCCCGAACTAATAAAAAATGAAAATAAGTCCGAAATAAATCAGCTCACCGAAGAGATCATTGGTCCTTACGAGCTTCATGATTTTTTTCTCTACCATAGCATAAAATATGGTGCTAGCCCTGACAAAATTTTATTTTTAGCCTCAAAAGCTTTTAAAAATAAATATAATAAACCGACAATAAAAAAATGGATTAAAGTTTATTTTAAAAGATTTTTTAATAACCAATTCAAAAGAAGTTGTATACCAGATGGACCAAAGGTAGGAACAATAAGCTTATCGCCAAGAGGTGACTGGAGAATGCCGTCAGACGCAGACTCAAATCGTTGGACTTAAAATTATATTTTTTTCTGAAAAAATTAATTACCAATTATTTGATGAATAAAAAATTAAATACCCTAGATAAAATTTATTCTTTGATGGATAAAAGATACAAAAAGGGATTTTTTTTTATAATTTCACTTTCTATTGTAAGCGGGTTTCTTAGCTTAGTATCAGTTGCATCAGTTTTACCTTTTCTTAATGTAGCGTCAAACCCAAGCTCAATCGAAAATAATCAGTTCTTAGGTTATTTATTTAGCTATATGGAATTTGAGACATCTAGAGATTTTTTATTATTTCTAGGCATTTCCTTAACAATTATTATTTTTATAGTTAATTTTTTAAATACTATATTTTTTTGGGTTAAAACTAAATATCTTTGGTTCTTTTACAATTTTTTATCTGTTAGCCTTCTGGCTCATTACATGAAAAAGAAGTACGTTGACTTCTCAATGAGAAATAGTTCAGATTTACAAAAAAATATACATACCGAATCTCATGAGGTTATGTATACAATTATTTCTCCAATATTTGAACTTTTTTTTAGCGCTATGTCAATTTTTATGATTATGACTTTACTAATCTATCATAATCCAACCATTGCATTTACTTCATTATTTATTTTTGCGACAGCTTATATATTTATTTATATTTTTTACAAAGGAAGCCTAACTAAGATAGGCACAGACTCATTAGATGAAAATAAATTAAAATTCAAAATTGCTAGTGAGGCGCTTGGCTCATTTAAAATAGCAAGCCTTATGAATATTGAAAATTATTTTGTGTCGCGTTTTTCTAAGGCATCTAAAAATTTATCAAAAAACCAAATTAAAAGAATTGTGATTAGCAGTATCCCTAGATATCTTTTAGAAACAATTGCGTTTGGACTGTTAATTGGAATATCAATTTTTATTATCAAAGTAAATGATAATTTTAATGATGCAATTCCCCTGTTAGGACTTTATGGTTTTGCGGCATTTAGATTACTTCCCCAAGCACAAATTTTTTATTCTAGTTATTCAATGCTCAGCTCTGGACTTCCAAGGCTTCATAATTTATCCTCAGAATTACAAGACTATGATTCAAATAAAAAAAATAACAGTGAGATCGACTTTTCTTATTTTGATGATTTCAAGAAAATTGAATTAAAAAACATAACTTTTTCATATCCTTCAAGTAAAAAGAAAACTTTAAATGATATTACATTGAATATAGACAATAATTCTTTAATTGGATTTTTTGGAGAAACTGGTTCAGGCAAGTCTACTCTGATTGATATGATAATTGGACTAATTCAACCAGACGAAGGAAGTATTAAAATTGATGGAAAAAATTTAAACTCTAATAATATCAAATCATGGAAAGAAAAAATTGGCTATGTACCTCAAGAAACATATTTGATAGATGGAAGTGTCTATGAAAATATTGCGCTTGGAATAAATAATATTGACAGAGATAAAGTTAAAAAAGTTTGTGAGAAAGCAAGAATAGCAGAGTTTATTTCAAAAGACTTGCCAAATGAATATGAAACAATTATTGGTGAACGAGGTATGCGTATAAGCGGAGGGCAAAGGCAAAGACTAGCAATTGCAAGAGCATTATATAGAAATCCTATGATATTAGTTTTTGATGAAGCCACTAGCGCCTTGGATTCAGAAACAGAGTCTTTAGTTATGGATTCGATAAATTCGCTATCTGGAGAAAAAACTATAATAATGATTGCTCACAGAATTTCAACATTAAAAATGTGCAACAAGCTCTTTGAGATAAAAAGTGGTAAAGTCATAAGATCTGGTAATTACAAAGAAATTTTTGATAGTATTTAAAAAATAATGACAAGCGCAATAAGCCTTAAAACACTATCAAGTTTAATTTTATCATTCACAGTTTTATTAATATTTTCTGTTTTTAATAGATATTTAATGCAAGACTATAGCATTATTTTTTTGATGCTAATTTTGTTTTTTACATTATTATTCACAAAATCATACCAGTCAATACCTAGAAAATTCATTAAATCTAGACTTGCTCTTTATTTACTTATATTTTTTTCTTACAGTATTTTCAGCATGCTTTTCACCGTAAATGAAGATTACTTATTTAATCAAATTTTTTTACAAGAAAACCTAACTTTTTCATTTAATCCATTAACAAATATTCTCTTTCAATTTTGCGTTCTCATTTTTTCTTTAATAATTTTTTATAATAAACCATCATTCCCTTTTTGGTTAAAAACTTTAATAACGCTATACATTGTATTGTTTGTACTAAGAAACACAATTAATTTTGAAGAATTAAAATCGGGCTACAGACTAGGTCCAGGTTATATGATTTTTTCGCTTATTGGGTTTATGTTTCTTGATTATTCTAAGTCTGTTTATAGATATATTCCTTATATCTTAACTATTTTTTTTATAGCATGGCTCTATTTATTGGGAAACAGAGGTCCAACATTATCGTGTATAATTTTCCTTTTTTTTATTCAGCTTTGGCCTTTAATCTCAAGAAATAAAGTTTTGTTTAGGTCTACGTACTGGAGCATAGTTTTATCAATAGTTATTTTTATTATAGGGTATATATACGTTATTTTGGCAAATCCAGATTTAGCTAACACGATTAATTCATTTGGTGAAAGCATTACCTCTAGAGGAATATTCTCTAGGTTCTTTGTATGGGGCAACGTAATTCTATATATTATTGATTACCCAGTTTTTGGATATGGAATAGATACATCAAGCAGCTATTTTTACCCAAAAGGCTATAATGATTCTTTGCTAAGAGATAGCATTTCCTCACACAGTTTATTTTTAGAACTCCTTTTTCGATTAGGCGCAGTAGGTTTTACTCTTTTCCTGGCAATATTCTATGAAATATGGAAAACTTTTTGGATTGCTAGGCATAACAGAAATATTAGAATAATCGGCTCTTATTTTTTAGCATCATTATTTTTTTCTTCACTTGGTCAATTTTGGCTTTTTACAAATAACCTACAATCAGCATTCGCATGGGCATTATTAGGAATTGGCTTAGGCATATCATATAAAACCAATCGAGGTTATACTTATTAAAAAATATATAGTATCGCACTCCTCATTAGATATTCCATTTGTAGTTAGTTACTGTAAAAAGTATTCAAATAATAAAAAAATTTGCATCATAATTAGCGGTACAAAAGAAAACAAATTTTTTTTTGAGAATTTTTTGGACAAAAAGGTTGATTTAAGGTTCATAAACTATAAAACTCGCAACAAGAATCTTAACATTATTCAGTATATCAAAGAGCTTATTAAGGAAAGAAATGTCTTATCTGAAATATCAAATGAAATATGCTCAAATAGCTCTAATTCTTTAGTTTTTTCATCTTATGATAATGACCCGCATATTGGATATTTAGCAAAAAAAGTCTCGATTAAAAATACTGTGTATTTTTATGACGTATTGAAAATTTCCCCCAAAAAAATTTCCAGCTACATCCCGACAAATTTATTATTACTAAAAAATGTCGTTGATCTATTTATAAAATCAATTGTATTTGGAAATATTTTTATTTTATCTGGCTCTAGTAAATATCCTAAAATTTCACTAAAACTTAACAAAATAAAACATGAAAAAATAAACAATACAAAAATTGATAATGAAAATTTCTACTTAATTGATAAAAAGAACTCAATTCTATTATCACATCATGAATTATATAACTTAGAATTTGACGTAGAAGAAAAATTTTATTTAAAAACCTTAAATATTATTACAACTTTTTTTAAAGACGTTTATATTAAAACTCATCCACAATACGAATATCATGAATACCTTAATAAGTTTAAAGTAATTAAAATTGAAAAAACAATTCCATTTGAGTTTATAAATGTAAAAAATTGTAAATTTATTGTAGGCATATCTGGAGCATCTATGCTAATTGAAGATGATATTCCAATAATATCTTTAATTAATATTGTTTATGCTAGAGAATCTGAAGAATATCTTTATCTGGCGAAACAGCTTAAGCGTAATCCTAAAATATTATTTCCAAACTCCTTTGAAGAATTTCAAAACATATTATTTAGTTAAAATTATGAAGAAATCTGTTTTAGTTGTTGAGACATATGGTCATCCAAAAGTCTTAGAAAATGTATTTCATTTGTTAAAAAATAATTCAAAAGTTTCTTTTTTAATGAACAAAGATAAGCATTCATCATATGCTTTATTGTTCCCAAGTTCAAAATATGCTGAAAAAGTTTACATTAACAAGCTTCATAGCAGCATGATATTCATACCTTTGCTTTTTCTTGGAAGAAAGTTTGATTACATAAATATTTCTACTGGACCCGAGGGAAGTCATTTCTCAGAAATAATTAATATCTTATTTTTTTATTTATGCTGCATGGTATATAGGAAGAAAATTATACTAACAATCAAAAACTTAAGACCATATCTTGAAACTACTCCGGGCTTATTTTCTCTTTTAAGAAACAAAGCAATATACTTTGTTTCTAGATTTACTTTTGAAACAAAAACAATGAAAAGCATTTTTTCAGAAAATTACAAAAGAAAAAATATCTTATTATCTACAAGCTATGATCGTTATACCGATTTAAATACCTTTACTAAAACTCAAACAATATTTAATGAAAAGAATAAAATTAAAATTGGCCTTTTAGGTGTTTTAGACCCATCAAGAAGAGATTATAGTTCAATTGTGCACGCTATAAATAATTTAAATCCTAAAGTTCAATCTAAGCTAATGTTTGTAACTTTAGGAGCGTGTTTTGGGGGTAATGATAATGATGTTGTCAAAATGTTTCCAGAAAATGTAAAAATTGATTTCGTTGAAGGTTTTATAAGCTCTGAAGATTTTGAAATTCGCGGAGCAAATTGCGACCTCCTTATCTCTCCACTTCTTCCTGAGCAAGAATATGGAAACTTTAAAGGGTCTGGCTCACTAGGTGATGCTTTATTATTGCGAAAAAAAATTATATTGCCAAAATTTGTTGATAAATATGAAGAATTTAAAGAAATGTGTTTGTATTATAAATCGCCTGACGATTTATTTAATATTTTTAATAATTTAGAAGAATTAAAACAAATAAAACCTCCTTTGACTTTTTACGAAAAATTTTCAACAGAAAATGTATTTAGAGACTTAATTAAAGATCTAAAAATCTGCAAAATATGATAATAAGCTTGAAAAAAACAGGCAATGAAAGCTTCAAGCTTTAAAACCATTATTAATAATGTCTATTTGCATAATCACAGTTTTATTTCTAAAAAAGCAATACAAAAACAATGCTTACTGAGCTATGATAGCTAACATTAAAAATATTAAATCTTAGAATGAAATGTTTATTTTAATATTAACTATAATTCATCAAAATCATCTTGTAGATATAAATAATAAATTGAAAATATCTAATTATTTAGCAGTATTAAAGGTATCAAAATGATCGCTATCATAGATTACGGTATGGGTAACTCCTCATCCATTAAAAATATGATTAAAAAAGCAAATGGTGAATCAATAATTACAAATAGCTATGAAAAAATAAAGCAATCAAGCGCAATTATACTACCCGGAGTTGGTTCTTTTGATAACGGCATAAAAAAGCTTAGAGAAATAGGCATAGTTGATTTGCTGAATGAAAAAGTAATTGATGACAAAACTCCCTTCCTAGGTATTTGCCTTGGAATGCACATGTTGTTTGATAGCAGTGAAGAGGGAAGTATGCCTGGCTTAGGTTGGCTCAAAGGTAAAGTGTCAAAATTTGATTTTTCTGAACTTAAAAATACAACCAGGCTAAATATTCCTCATATGGGATGGAATTTGGTAAGGCCAAAAAATAATGATAATTATTTTTTAAAACTTACTGATGATAGTCGCTTTTATTTTGTCCACTCTTATCATGTTAATTGTGATAATTCGTCTAATATTCTTGCAACATCTCAACATGGTTACGATTTTGTTTGCTCTGTTCGTAAAGATAATATTTTAGGGGTCCAATTTCATCCTGAAAAAAGCCATCGTTTTGGAGTCCAATTTTTTAAAAATTTTTTAAAAGAAATTCAAGATGCTTAGAACTAGGGTAATTCCAGTACTTTTGTTGCAAGGCGGTGGTTTGGTAAAAGGGGTTCAATTTAAGAACCATAAGTACGTAGGTGACCCTATTAACGCTGTTAAAATATTCAACGACAAGGAAGTTGATGAGTTGGTTTTTTTAGATATTTCTGCAACTTTTGAAAATCGAGAACCAGATTATAAGCTTATTAAAGATATTGCTAGTGAAGCTTTTATGCCTTTTGGTTACGGCGGTGGTATATCATCTGTAAATCAAATAGAAAAATTATTTTCTTTAGGCGTAGAAAAAATAATAATAAACTCACAAGCATTTATCAACCCTTCTTTTATTAAGGATGCGGCATCAGTCTCTGGAAGTCAGAGTGTTGTAGTATCCATTGATGTGAAAAAATCTATGTTTGGTCAATATGAGGTTTATATAAATAATGGTAAAAAAAGAACTAATACTGATCCTGTAGATTATGCAAAAAAAATGCAAGATCTCGGAGCGGGTGAATTAATTGTTAGCTCCATTAATCGAGAAGGAACAGCAAAAGGTTATGATTTGGAATTATTAAAGTTAGTATTGGAATCCGTTTTAATTCCTGTAGTAGGTCTTGGAGGGGCAGGGACTCTTCATCATTTAGCTAATGCAAAGAACCACACTTCAGTTTCGGGTTTAGCTGCAGGAGATTTGTTTGTTTTTTATGGCAGGCATAAGGCTGTTCTAATTACATATCCTAAGTATACTGATCTTTTAGACTTGTTTAATTGAATTTAAAGATGACTTATAATTAATTTTTAAATTATGGTTAATAAATGTCAATAAATGTGCATATCTACCCCAGTCAAATGACCAATGAATCAAGAATTCTGAAGATTGTCAAAAGTATTGAAAAAATGGATTTATTTAGCCGGATATATTTGTTAGGAATCAATCAAAGTTCAAAATTACAAACTGAGGAACTTGTATCTGAAAAAATCGCAATATTTAGAATAAATATTAATTCCGCAAAATGGGAAAAGACAAAGTTTGTTGGAAAAAAAATAATACCTGTAATCAAATTTTGGATTTTAAGTTATAGATTTTTTTTAAAAATTAAACCTTCGATAATTAATGCTCATAACTTAGCCTCATTACCTCCTTGTGTGTTTTATAAAATTTTTTATCGCTCAAAAATTATTTACGATACTCACGAACTTGAAACTGAAAGGCAGGGTTGGGGAAAATTCGAAAAGTATTTATCAAAATTTTTTGAATATATTTGTTATTTTTTTATAGACAAAACTATTGTGGTTAGTAAGCCAATTGGTGAATTTTATTCAAAAAAATACAATATTAACCCAATTGTAATTCATAATTGTCCAAGCTTTACCAAACCTCTAACATCGAATTATTTTAGAAAAAAATTCAAAATAAAATCTAATACTAAAACTTTTCTTTATATTGGTGCCCTTACAAAAAATAGAGGGATTGAAGAATATTTAGAGTGCTTTCAAAAAACAAAATTAAATATCGCCTTGATTTTTCTTGGTGGTGGTGAATTAAAAAACCTCATACAAAAATATGCTATAAAAAATACAAATATATTTTTTCACTCATCTGTTAAACCATCAGAAGTTGTCAATATTGCTGCTTCAGCTGATTACGCACTGCCGATAATGAAAACAGGAAAAGCATCCTTGAGCTATGAGTATATGATGCCTAACAAGCTATTTGAAAGCATTATGGCCAATGTACCTATGATTTCAGGTGGGTTTTATTACGAAACAGCTTTTATTGAAAAGAATAAAATTGGTCAAAAAATGCTATTTAATAATCAAACTCCATTGGTTGAGAAAGCAATTATTAATATTTTGAATAAAAACTATATTAATATGCAGGAAAATTGCAAAAGGCTATCTAAAACCTTTAACTGGGAAAACGAAGATAAGAAAATCAAATCCTATATGAACGAATTAACTTCAAAAGTGAAATAAAGATAAATTTTTTTAATGAATTTTTATGTAATTAAAGTTAGTAATATAAGATTTTGGAGATGCTATGTCAGATTTATCTAGCTATGAGTCGTTTCATAAGATCGATGAATGTTTTTATAAAGGTAAAATTTATTTTTTAGCCAAAACTTTAGGAACACAGTTATGATTTCAGTTGAAGGTAATTATAAAATTTGCAATTTTTGCATTATGGACGATTCTGTTCCTGATATTGAATTCAATGAAAAGGGTGAGTGCAATTTTTGCACGAATCATCGCACACGTATTGCCAATGAAAAAGACCAATACAGTCAAAATCAATTAGATAAATTGTGTGCTCGTATTAAAAAAAATAAGAAAAAAAATTACGATTGTATTATCGGAGTTAGTGGAGGAGTGGATAGTACTTACACTGCTTATATTGTTAAGAAGATTCTTAAGCTCAATCCGCTTGCTATACATTTTGATAATGGCTGGAATTCGGAATTAGCTGTTGATAACATTAAAAATTGTCTAGAAAAGTTAGATATTGATCTTTACACCTACGTTGTAGATTGGAATGAATTCAAAAACATTCAAAAAAGTCTTATTTATTCATCAATTAAAAATATTGAAATAGCAACAGATCATGCTATTCAATCTTTATTATTTAAAACTGCCTCAAGAGAAAAAATTAAATTTATATTGCATGGCGGAAATAACGCAACAGAGGGAATAATGCCATCCAGTTGGATGGAAAATAACCACGACAAAAAGCTTATTGCTTCAATAGCAAAAAAGTTTACTAATCAAAAGTTAAAATCATTACCAACTATGAATTTATTTGAGTTTTTTTATTATTTAATCCTTAAAAGAATTAAATATATACCTATACTTAATTTTTTTGACTATGAAAAAGATGATGTATTAAAAATTCTTGAAAATGAATTAGGTTACAGACCTTATAAATTCAAACATTATGAATCAGTTATAACAAGATTTTTTCAAGGATATATTTTACCTAATAAATTTAATATTGATAAGAGGAAAGCTCATTTTTCAAACTTAATTTTGAGCAAACAATTGACTAGAGAAGAAGGACTGAATCTCTTAAAAGAACCAATATACAATGAAAATGATCTTAATACAGATTTAGATTTTTTCATAAAAAAATTGGATTTAACTGAGCAAGAGTTTGAGCGCATAATGAATGAGCAGCCAAAAAGCGGTACAGATTACCCATCAAATATTAAATATTTAAATTTAATCTGGAAAAGATTTATTCCTCTAGTAAGAAAACTTACTAGATAGTTAAGTTGTTAAAAGCAAAATATGATTAGTAATAAATTGAATAATAATTAAGAAATAATCATTGGTTTAATATCAATAATGACAAAATTTTATGATATTTTAATCTGAAAATGAAAAATAATAAAAAAATTGCATTTTTTGGATGTAAGCATACTACTAAAGAGTGCATCAATCTTTTCTTGAGCAATATAGGAAGAATTGATTTTTTAATCACTATTGATAAAGACAAATCAAAAAAAGCTCAAGTAGCTGGCTATCTAAATCTCAAGGACTTTGCTAAAAAAAATAATATCAAAATCATTTTTGCAGAAAAATATAATTTAAAATCTCAGAACGATTTCAAATTAATTAAAGATCTAAATATTGATATTGCATTTGTTATAGGTTGGCAAAGATTAATTCCCTCAAACATTTTGGCATTGGCTAAACATGGTTTTTATGGAATGCATGGAAGTGCTGATAACCTGCCAAAGGGAAGAGGTAGGTCTCCAATGAATTGGGCTCTTATAACTGGTAGAAAATCATTTTATACTAATTTATTTAACTATGATTCCTCAATTGATGGAGGAAAAATTGTTGCTACCAAAAAATTTGAAATAAATGAATTTGATACTATTGAGACCTTGCACTATAAAAATACTTTAGCAATGTACTTTTTAATTAGAAAATCACTAAATGATCTATTGGATGATAAAATTCAATTAAAGGAGCAAAATGAAAATGAAGCAACTTATTTTCCAAAGCGAAATCCTGCTGATGGGGCAATTGATTGGAATTTGAGCAGCATTCATTTATATAATTTTGTGCGAGCAATAACCAAGCCATTTCCTGGAGCATATTCATATGTTGGCAAAAATTTAATTAAAATTTGGGAATTAAAGCCATTTAGCAAAAAAGATTACAATTTTGATCTAACCCCAGGTACAATTATTTCAGTCTTTTCAAATGGGAAATTCATAATTAAAACTGGTGATGGTATTGTTTTGGTTGAAGACTACGACATTGTTAATAATAAATACATAAAAGAAAAAATTTGCCTAACTAGTGAACCATTTGAAAGTATTTATAAAGATATTGAAAAAAGATACGATTCAATGACTAAAAATAAAGCTAGAAAAGAAATTACTTTGATGAAAATGAAGAAACTTTATCAATAAGATTTATATTTTTGTATTAAGTTATTATCAATGAAAAATAAAAAAAGAGTCATAATATTAGCACCGCATACAGATGATGGAGAATTTGGCTGTGGTGCAACAATCTCTAAATTATCTGAGCAGGGTTCAGAAATATATTATGTTGCCTTTTCAACAGCTGGGGAATCGGTTCCCCCAGAATTTTCTAGTGATATTTTAAAAACTGAAGTAAAAAAGGCAGTTAATGTTCTTGGAATAAAGAAAGAAAATTTAATTTTATTTAACTATAGAGTAAGGCATTTGGCATCTTTTAGGCAAGAAATATTAGAAGATCTAGTCAAGCTAAATAAAGAGATTAAACCAGATTTAGTTTTTCAGCCTAGTTTAAATGATCTTCATCAGGATCACAGCACTGTAGCCAACGAAGGCATAAGAGCATTTAAAAAAACCTCTGTTCTTGGTTATGAAATGCCTTGGAATAATTTGAATTTACACACTCAATGTTTTTCTGAAATAACAGAGGCAAATTTAATTTGTAAAATAGATGCTTTAAAATGTTACAAGTCTCAACTTTATAAAAGCTATGCATCTGAAATTTTCATTAGAAGTCTAGCTTTAACTAGAGGCACGCAGATAGGATGTGATTTTGCAGAGGTCTTTGAAGTAGTTAGGTGGAAAATTTAGTTTTTATCATATGAGCCAATTATTATTCTATACTACCTACGCTTAAGTAAAAATAAAACCACATTATTAATAAAGACAAAATATCAATAATTCTCTGCACTTTCAATGAGCAATATTCTATAGAAGCCTGCTTAAACAGTATTGCTGAATTTGAAACAAATAATAAATTTGAAATTGAATTAATTATTGTTGATGGACTATCAGAAGATAAGACCATTGAAAAAACTAAAAATTTCAAGAATACCTTTCCAGGAAAAATTGAAATATATATAAATAAAAAACGTTTTCAGGTATTTGGAGTAAATATTGGAATTACTAAATCAAAAGGCGACTTTATTTTATGGCTTGGCGCTCATGCAGTATATCCTAAAAATTATCTTAGAATTTTGTATGAAACCTCCAAAAAATACAATGCCGACTATACCGGCGGTATTATAAAAACTATTCCTTGGAATAAGTCATTTAGTGCATCATTAGTTCAGGCCTTAACAACTCATAAGTTTGGTGTTGGCAACTCCGGTTTTAGGACTTCAGTAAAATTTAATGGAGAATCTGATACAGCAAGTTTTGGCTTATTTAAAAAAGATGTTTTTGAAAAGCATGGCTTGTTTAATGAAAAATTAATTCGATGCCAAGACTATGAACTAAATAGAAGAATAAAAAAAAATGGTGGAAAAATATGGATGAACTCTGATGCAATTGTAAATTATAAAAATAAAAAATCTTTATCCTCTTTTCTTAGAAAACAATTTTTTTATGAAGCTCCATATAACGCTTACATGTGGTATATAGCACCTTACACATTTTCATTTAGACATTCAATTACGTTATTTTTCTCTGTCGGTATTTTGGGTGGAGCTATTCTATCTCAATTTATTAGCTTTTTAGCATATATTTATTTTTCAGTGATATTATTGTATTTTATTTTAGCGGAATTTTCATCTATCCAGCAGGCGATGAGATATAAAAAGTTATCCCATGTTATTTTTCTTCCAATCTGCTTCTTTCTTTATCATTTCTTTCATGGGCTTGGTACATTAGTTGGCTTTATTAATTTGATTTTTCATAGATCTCCTGTACAAAAAGCATAGCAAAGTAATGCGATAATGAAAAAAGACAAGATTATAGAAAGGAATAGATATGAAGAGAGAGCAAAGAATGTATTAAATAGTAAAGTTGAAGAAGAAAAAAAACTTGGGTCTGAAAATATATTAATACATCTCAGAGAGCCTTACTTGGAATATGAAAATTATATTAAAAAATACATCAAGCCATCATATAAAGTACTAGAAATTGGATCTGGAACAGGGATTCATACTTTTTCCATTTTAGAAACTGGAGCTAAAATAACCGCTACTGATATATCTAGGAGCTCCTTAAAAATAGTAAATAAAAAATATAGAAGCTTTGTAGAAGTTAACAAATTAAAAACTAAAGTTGCTGATATTGAGGATTTACCATTTAGCGATGAGTCATTTGATGCCATAGCCTCTGCAGGAAGTCTAAGCTATGGCTCTAGGAAACTAGTTGATAATGAAATTTATAGAGTTTTAAAACCAGGTGGAAAATTTATATGCGTTGATTCGCTCAACAATAATATCATTTATAGATTAAATAGATTTATTGGTTATATTTTTGGCAAAAGGTCTCTAATGACAATAAAGAATATGCTTTCCATATCAGATATCAACAATTTAGAGAAAAAATATGAAGAAATTGAAGTTAGGTATTACGGGGGTATAACATTCGCTATACCATTTATTTCAAAAGTGATTGGCAACAAGAAAGCTTCATATTTTTCTACTTATGTTGATAGAAAATACAATATAAAAAAATCCGCTTTTAAATTTGTTTTATTTGCGAAAAAATAAATTATTAATGATAATTTGAAACATAATAAATTTACCGAAAATTTAATTTACTTATTTTGTCAGATGAGTTAATGAAAGTACCTTTTTTTGATTATAAACATATTTTTAATCAATATGAGTCCGACTTATCTTCAATAGTAATTGATATTTCAAGTAAGGGCTCATTTATCCTTCAAGATGAGCTAAGAAATTTTGAGCAAAACCTTGCTAAGTATCTAGATGCCAAATTTTCTATTGGAGTCGGTAACTGCACTGATGGACTTTTGTTAGCACTAAAAGCAGCTGGTATTGGCAAAGGAGATGAGGTAATTTTTTGTTCACATACATTTGTAGCAACCGCATCAGCTATTCATTACTCAGGAGCAGTTCCAGTTCCAATAGAATGTGGAAATGATCATTTAATTGATGTGAAAATGATTGAATCAGCTATAACTAATAAAACAAGAGCAATCGTCCCTACTCAATTAAATGGGCAAGTATGCGATATGGATTCAATTCTTAGAATATGCTCAAAACGTGACCTTGTTCTAATTGAGGATGCTGCTCAATCTTTGGGGGCTAAGTATAAGGGTAAGTCAATAGGTACATTTGGCCTAGCTAGCGCGTATAGTTTCTACCCAGCAAAAAATTTAGGCTGTTTTGGTGATGGGGGTAGTGTAGTAACTAATAGCCAGCAGATTTACGATGAAGTTTATCTTACCAGAGATCACGGTAGATCTAAAATTGGAGAAGTAGTAAAGTGGGGTATGAATTCAAGATTGGATAATTTGCAGGCTGCTATACTAGATTATAAATTGGATAAATATTCTTTTGAAATTGAAAGGCGCAGGGAAATTGCATCTATGTATGAAACTGGTTTAAATAAAGTTGCAGAACTAGCTCTTCCTTGCGCACCTAATAGCAATGAAGATAAGTATGAAGTTTTTCAAAATTATGAAGTTGAAGTGAATAATGCTGCAGACAGAGAGCCATTACGAAGCTATTTGAGTAAACAAGGTATTGGTACAATATTGCAATGGGGAGGTAAGGCTGTACATGAATTTGATGGACTAGGATTTAAAACAAGCCTACCTTTTACAGAATCACTTATGAGAAGAGCATTTTTGCTACCCATGAATACATCGCTAAAAAATAAACAAATTGAATATGTAATTGATGAAATAAATAAGTATTTTGGGTATGGTAAATAATTTTAAAGAAATTCAAAACTTAGCTACAAAAATTCGGTTAAACGTTTTGGATATGACTAATTTAGGCAAAAGCTCTCATATAGGATCTGTTTTTTCAATTTCTGAAATCTTAGCTTGCCTTTATAGTGGATTGTTGAATGTAGACCCCAAAAATCCAAATTACAAAGATCGCGATAGGTTCATTTTAAGCAAAGGACATGCTGGTGCTGGAGTTTATTCCGTTTTAGCAGAAAAAGGATTTTTTAAAAAAGATATTCTTAAATCTCATTATCAGAACGGCTCAAAACTAAGTGGTCACATATCTCACAAATCTATACCTGGAGTAGAATTTTCAACCGGATCTCTTGGTCATGGCTTGCCAGTTGGTGCAGGCTTGGCGTTAGCAGCTAAAATGGATAAGAGAAAAAATAAAGTCGTTGTTTTATTAAGTGATGGAGAATGCGATGAAGGTTCAAACTGGGAAGCTATTTTATTTTCTTCTCATCATAAATTAAATAATTTAATTGTGATAATTGATTATAATAAGCTTCAAAGTCTTGACTACGTTAAGAATACATTAGGAATTGAACCCTTAGAAGAAAAATTTAAATCATTTGGATGGAGTGTTATTTCAATTGATGGTCATGACATTGATGAAATAATTAATAGCTATGCCCAAGCGGTTAAAAGTAAAACTCCTGCCTGTATTATTGCCAATACTACTAAAGGTAAAGGGGTCTCATTTATGGAAGAAAAAGTTTTATGGCATTATAGGTCACCTCAGGGTTCAGAGTATAAGATGGCAAAAGAAGAATTATTTAAACAGTTAATAGAAAGTAATGATGAAAAGTTATAAAACAGATAAAGAAAAAAAAGTTGGAGAAATCATTGAACAAATCTTTAATGAATCTCAAGAGTCTACCGAAATAAAACTTGAAAATTTTACAAAGTATGTAAGAAGACAGCATCTTAAGAGATTTATAACTTTTTATGAGATTTACAAAAGAATTTTACCAATTAAAGGATCAATAGTTGAGCTTGGTGTATTTAGAGGTTTTTCATTATCTGCTTGGGCGAAGTTAGGAGCAATTATGGAGCCAGAAAATATAATCCGAAAGATATATGGTTTTGATACCTTTGATGGTTTTGTTGACATTCATAACAAAGATAAAAATGAACATCATGAGCATAACGTAGGTGATTTTAAAACTGATGTCTATGAAGAATTAAACAAATTGAATGATGCCTTCAACCAAGATCGCTTTTTAGGACATATAAATAAAGTAGAATTAATTAGAGGTGATTGTTTAGAAACAATCCCAAAATTTATTGAAGAAAATCAACACCTTATTGTTGGCTTACTATTTATAGATCTAGATTTGTATGAACCAACTAAAGTTGCACTAGAAAACTTTATTCCAAGAATGCATAAAGGTTCTATAATAGCATTTGATGAATTGGATAATCCGCAATGGCCTGGTGAAACGCTAGCATTACTTGAAAGTATGGATATTAAGAATATTAAAATTCAAACTATTCCAGGAGATCCCTATATTGGATTTTTCCAGCTAGGATAACTTCTTCCTATGCGAGATACTTTAATTTCACAATTAACTGCACTAGCAAAGAAAGATCCTAGCATTGTATTAATTACTGGAGATTTAGGTTTTGGCGTTCTAAATGATTATGCTAATGATTTACCAGGCCAATTCTTAAACGCTGGGGTAGCCGAACAAAATATGACTGGGATAGCAACTGGATTGGCTTTGGAAGGAAAAAAAGTATTCACATATTCAATAGGTAACTTTAATACGCTACGCTGTCTTGAGCAAATTAGAAATGATGCCTGTTATCATGATGCTAATGTGAATATAATATCAATTGGTGGTGGATTTAGTTATGGTCAATTAGGATTTTCCCATCATGCAACAGAAGATTATGGGATATTAAACACCTTGCCTGGTATTTCAATTTTTACACCTGGAAGTAAAAAAGAGACTGTCTCTTGCCTAGAAAGTGCTTTAAAAATTGATAATGTATGTTACTTGAGAATTGATAAATCAGATTTTGAAGATAATTATAATGATATCGATGACATTTCATTACCAAGAGAAATAATTGAAGGATCCGATTTTTTAGTTGTAGGTGTTGGAGGTGTTATAGAGGAGGCAATTTTTGCTAGAAAAGAAATTAAGGAAAGATTTTCAATTGAAATTGGAGTTGTATCTATTCCACAGCTAAAACCACTTGATTCAACCAGTCTAGAAAAAATCATTTCAAAATACGGCACCATAATTACAATTGAAGAACATAATTTAGTTAATGGATTGTCATCTATGATGAAGCAACTTTGCTTTGATGCTAGTTTAGGCGATAAGAAAATTTATTCTCTAGGTATAAATGATTCAATTTCAACTGTTGTAGGCGATCAAAAGTATTTAAGAAACAAGTTTGGCATATCAAGTAAGGAAATCATTGAAATTGTCAGGGATGCAAATGAAAAGAATTATTGATTTGATTCTTTCTATTTCAGCATTACTTACGTTATCTCCTCTTTTATTGATTGTTTTGGCGCTTGTTTGGTCGCAAGATTATAAAAATCCATTTTATCTAGCACCTAGAGTTGCTAAAGGAGGAGATATATTTACAATGTTTAAAGTGAGATCAATGGTTTTTAATGCTGATAAAAATAATGTTGGTTCGACCAAATTAGATGATCCACGAATTACTCGAATAGGAAGATTCGTCAGAAAATTTAAAATTGATGAACTTGGTCAGCTTATTAATGTGATTAAAGGTGAAATGTCACTAGTAGGACCTAGGCCTCAAATAAAAAGAGATGTAGACTTATATTCAATAAAAGAAAATATTCTATTAAATGTTCATCCAGGAATTACTGATTTTGCTTCAATTGTATTTTCTGATGAAGGAAAAATTTTAGAAGGAGCTAATGACCCTGATTTGAAATATAATCAAGTTATCAGGCCATGGAAAAGCAGATTGGGAATATTATATGTAGAAAATAGATCAATATTATTAGATATTAAATTAATACTTCTTACTATTTTGGTTATATTTTCTAGAGCAAAAGCTTTAAGCCAGATACAAAAGATTTTAAAAAAAATATCAAGCGATGATGAGTTGATATCTGTTGCTTCCAGAAAAAAACCACTCTATCCGCATCCTCCCCCAGGTCTAGATAAGATCGTTACATCTAGATAATAATGTGGATAAAATAAATAAAATATTATTTTCATTTATTTTCATTGAAACAGCAATCTGTCAGATTTCAAGTTTTTCATCCTCAGATCCTGCAAATCGTTTGTTTTTGGACAGTCAAGACATTAATAATAAAACTTATTCTATAAATATAATAAGACCAATTGTTTTAAATAAACCGAATCAATTTTATTCTAGCTTTTCTATAACTAATTTTTACAATTCAGGATTTACAAACCTTGAAAATTCTGGAAGTATAATTTCATATCCGCAAAGAAGTACATATTCTCACTATACTTTTTCCTATTATAATGATTTCTTATACTTCAAGATTATTCCAACATATAAAAAGGTTTCAAAGGTAGAAAAAAATGCTAAAGTTGTTGATACTTTCTCCGTTTTAAATGAAAAAATGGGTAGTGAAATTAATGGATTTGATAATTCAATAACTGAGTCAACTTTTAGCGTACATTATAAAAATTTAGGATTTGGCATATCAAATGAAAGTATGTGGTTTGGACCAGGATTTCATTCATCAATTTCAATGTCAAATAATTCAGAAGGACTTTTACATAAATTTATAGGAACTTTAAAAGAAAAAAGAATTAAAGATTTTGGGCTTAGCTTTAGATATTTTATTTCTGAAAACAATCAAAGCTCTGTTTCTAATTACCATACTGCAATTTCATCAGCATTGACCTATTATAATAATCCAACTATCACCGCAGGTTTCAACAGAGTTTTTTTATCAGGTGGAATTGACGAAATCAGTTGGAGTGAAAAAGATGCAATGAATCTTGTTTTTCAGCCGCTTTTTGGAGAAAATATCAGATCAACCTATAAAGATTTATACCCTAATGAACCCGCATATTGGGACCCATGGGACCAGATGATATCTGTATTTTTCAACCTTTTTTTCCCTGAAAATAAGGCATCTTTATATCTTGAGCTATCAACTGATGATAGTCGAGCTAATTTTACTGATCTTAGAGCACATTGGGACCATGCATTAGGCTATTTGATTGGTTATAAAAAATATGGATTATTTAATAATGACAACTTGTTTTTTGGTATTGAATCCTTTAGCGTTGTCAATACTACAAATACCAGAAATCCTTTATTTTATAGAGGTGATTTAAATATTCCAAATTTTTACAATAGAGAGATATACGATTACTCATCATACAATGGAAGAAGGTGGGCTGCTCATTCAGGATCTGATTCAAACGATAATATAATCATCTTAGGCTATAATGATAAATCTCGTTCATTTTTTATTTCTTATAATTATGAACGAAGAGGTGTTGTGTCTAAAGATTTCCCTGAGAAAAAAAATCAACTAGCAATTAATTATACTCTAAAAAATGAATATTACAATTTAACCCTCTATTTTGAAAATGATAAAATTATTAATTATGATTTTTTTCAAAATTCTTTTGCTACTAAGAGTAATGTTTTTGGAACCCAGTTCATTTATTTTTTTAATGGCAGGTAAACATTGAAGAACTTTTTTTTAAAAACACCACTATTCTTTATCTACATTATTTGTAGTACTCAAATTATATTTTCTCAGATTGATTTTGATTTAGATGAACATAAACTCATACTTAGAAAAGGTCGATACGCTATTAAATCAACACAAGTTAGTACGGATACAGCAAACGCTTTAACCCTTTCTATAATCCAAAAATTTTATGCTAACTCTAACCTTCCAAATTTTGAAAATAAAAATGGATTATATCTTCATAAGGGCTATGGATCAGAAAATAGCTTTTTTGTTTCTTTAAATTATAAAAACGTATTTTTATCAGCTCAACCTTCGATAGGTAAACATAATAAATATTCTAAAAATTACCCTGAAAAAACAAAAACCTTTTCTGTTTTAAATGATATTCCGCTCGATGAAAAATTACAAGTTAGATCTTCTACACCTAGAAATACCGGAGTTATGTTTAAATCACATAAATTTTTATTTGGTTTTGGGAATTGGGATCAATGGTGGGGACCAGGAAATCATAGCAGCTTATTGCTTACGAATAATTCAAGAGGGCACAATAATTACTTTATTAGTACAAATAATTATCTTAAATCTAATTTTGCAGCTTTAAAACTTAAATATTCAGTATCATCACCAATAAAGAATAGATTTAATAACAATTTTTATATTACATCTCATTTTATTAATGTAAAATTTACAAGATTAGAGCTCGGCTGGGGTAGGCAGATATTGTCAGGTGGATATGAAAGAATAAATTGGAATATTGATAATGCCTCCCTTGTTATTTTCTCAAAAAATAACATCAGACTTTGGGATGAGGTAAATAGTTTTTTTATAGATTATTTTAGTCAAAGTTCTGACTTTAACATTTATCTTGAAATGGGATATCCAAAGAGGTGGTTCTCTGATATAAATCCCAAAATTTATTATGATCATATGATTGGGTATAATATTGGTTTTAGAAAATTCGGAGCATTTAACAATAAAAACTTAATTTTTGGAGCAGAATACATAAACCTAATTCAAAGCAAGTATTACGTAAAAATTCCATCACCTAATTGGTATAACAACATAAAATACGATTATCATTCATATTTAGGTAGAAGATGGGCTGCGCACTCTGGCTCTGATTCCGACGATATGTTGCTTTATGCAGGCTTTTCAAATGACAAATTTAGTTTAATTTACCAGATAAATTACGAGAGACACGGTGTCACATTTAATTTTCCACCTGAAGTTAAAATTGAATCAAGATTCCTATTTCATATCAATGTAAATGACTTTTTTGTGTCTTTAAATTACGAAAATGAATATTTTGAACACTACGGTTTTGTAGATACTAATAACAATGTTTGGACAGAGAGCTTTGAGCATGGGTCGATTCAGTGTACACAAACTATTTTATTTTCAATATCATCTAGAATTAATAATCCTATTAATTTTTAGGTAATTTCACATATTGTAAAAAATCCTGCATACCCTAAATACTGTTAATTTATACATCCTATACAATATGTTTGACATTATGTCAAATTAATGTATTTTTAGTGTATGCGCATGATAATAAAAAAATACATAAACATATTTTTAATTGTTTTTCCTTCCATTGTTAGTTCTCAATCATTGCAAGAGATAGAAAAGCTTAAGAGTGAGTACAGCAAAATTCTTGAAAGACAATCTTTGCAAAAGTCTGTCGACATACAAGAAGCTGAAAGCAGGGCTAAAAGTATAGCGCTACCAGATAAATTAGTCTATTCTAGAAAAGATGTCGAATCTCTCCTAGTTAACACACAAAAGCTTTTAGAGGAATTAAAATTTTTGAAAGACACTTCTGATATAACAAAATATATTGGGTATGAAATTTTTTCTAAAAGAGATTCAATTCCATTTTGGCAAAATTTACCAGTTCCAAAAGCTTATAAGCTTGGTCCTGGCGACGAAGTAGTAATTTCATTATGGGGAGAGGTTAATCTTCACGTCAATGAAACTATAAATAGAGATGGCCAGATTTATGTTGAGAAGATAGGAATACTTTACCTTGGTGACAAAACTCTTGAATCTGCAAAGGAATACGTTTTTAAAAGACTATCAAAACTTTATTCTACTCTTTCTAATGATAAACCAAAAACCTTTTTTGATTTATCTCTTGGTGATTTAAAATCACTAAATGTCCACTTTGTTGGTTATGTTAATTTACCTGGAATCCACATGATTCATCCATTTTCAAATGTAATTAACAGCCTTTTGCAGGCAGGTGGGGTTCAAAATAAAGGCTCCTTGAGAAATATTCAATTAATTAGGGATGGGCAGATTATCGCCAAAGTAGATATTTATAATTACCTCTTTTATGGTAAATCTATTTCTGATATAAAATTACTAGATCAAGACGTAGTTTACATCCCCCCACGCAACAACACTGTTGCTGTTACAGGTCAAGTTTTAAAACCTGGTTATTTCGAGTCAATTGAAAATGAAAGTCTTGACAGAATAATTGATTATGCTGGAGGTTTCAATTACACTGCATCCAAACAAGGTTTTTTATATAGAAAAAGCACGAAAAGACAATCTTTTTTGATTGACCTAAATGAGAAAAATGAATTCAATGCACTTGATGGGGATAGCATTTTCATTCCAAAAAAGATTGAAGTAATTGATTTTATCGAAATAAGTGGACAGGTAAAAAACCCTGGAAAATATCCTTTTTTTGAAAATATAAATTTAAAAAAACTTATTAATTTGACTCAATCTCTAGATGATGAAGAGTTTTTAAAAACTATTGATTTTGAAAATATAATTTTGACGCGAAAGAATGAGAATGGCAAGGCCCCAACCATTATTAAACTAGATTATGATGAAGATACAAATCTAAAAAATAGAGACAGAATTAATGTAGGCTTGAAAGAATATAACAAGCCTTTAAAAAATGTTAAAATTACTGGTGAAATAGTTACTCCTGGATTATACCCCCTTTCAAAAGAAGCTACTCTTGAAGATCTTTTACAAATTAGCGGAGGATATACTGCAGATGCTTTAGTTGATGGAATCGAGATTTTTAGAGATTCTGTAAAAATAGCTTGGGAAAATAATAATTTTATCCTCTCGGACAATGACAGTTTACATGTTCTTCAAAAATCTGGACTAATTCTAGTTAAAGGAGAGGTTAATTCTCCTGGATACATCAGCTACAAAAAGCGATACACAATAAAAAAATATATTAATTTAGCTGGTGGTTATAGTCCATTTGCTCAAAAAAGTGACGTTTATATTATATATCCCAATGGAACAGCAGTTCCATTATCAAGATTTCGGTCTCCAAAAGTAAAAGAGGGTTCAACAATTATAATTAATGAAAGAATGATCAGTAATTCCTCTAGTCAACAAACTGGTTGGCAAATTTTTTCATCGTTAACTAGTCAAGCTGGCAACATAGCCACGACTTTACTTACAATCTCAATATTAGCAAATCAAACTAGTGGACAATAAAGAAATTACATTAGGTCAAAAAATAAAAAGATATCGATTGATTAATGATATTAGACAAGAAGATATGGCATTTAAATTGAATATATCGAGAGCTACATTAATCAATTATGAAAAGGGACACACTGCAATTAGCTTAGAAACTTTAAATAGGCTAACAGAATCATATCCTGATTTTGACAAAGGAGAATCAAAACCAAAAATAATTGAAGATAGTTACATAAATTTTTCTGTCATATGGTCAATATTTAAAATTAATAAAAATTTTATATTTATTTTTGCATTATCATTTATGTT
>MDTA01022999.1_pt1 | contig 27446 bp, 27 predicted proteins | sample 811151 | NCBI WGS metagenome assembly MDTA01 (sample SAMN05326648, study PRJNA326480) | marine metagenome | isolation source: seawater | place: Indian Ocean: South | collected 2010 | reverse complement strand
GTGCATATCTGAAAATTTTAAAAAAAAATGAAGAAAGAGAATTGTCAATTATTGAAAATATTTTTTCTATTTTTGTAAGTGGTATATTTTCAGCTTCAAATTTTTTTTTCTTCTGTAACAATGGATCTAAAAAATGTTCATAATTTTTTATTATTTGATTATCAGAATTTTTTGCCAATATTGAGAATACATCATCAAACCTATCAAAATATAAATCTATTCTAGAATGTTTGGCAGGTTCAGGATTTCCTACACAAATAATTTTTTGTTTATTTTTATTATTTGTACTTAATTTATTTAACAATGACTGTTTATAAATTAAAATAAAAATACTTTGAAATATTGAAAAGTTTAATACATCTCCAATTTTTAAGTTGTCTAAAAATTCACATTTTCTATTTAAAAAATCGCTTATTTTTTCTTGAATTATGTAGGATAGCTTTCCAATTTTATTAACTTCATTTTTAGTCAAAAAAATTTCAATATTTATAACTTTTTCATTTCTCGACTTTAAAAAAAGAATTACTTCTTCATTAGATGAATAATAGATTGCATTTATATTATTATTTTTTTCTTTATAAAATTTATAACCTTCTATTGTTTCAACAATGATGTGATACATTATATTATTTCTGTAACCAATTTTGTGGATATATTATCTTTTTTTTTCTAATTGCCAATTTATCAAAATTAAGTTTTTTAATCTTTAGATTAAGAATTAAATTTAATTGTTTTAAATTTTCAATACCAATAATAACTCCATCTAGATGTTTAATCTTATTTATAAAAGAAATGCAGGCAACTAATGGACTTAAATTGTTTTCATTTAGCCAATTATTCCATATTTGCCAATGTTTTTTTAAATCTTTATGCATAAAAGAGGGATATTTTTCTTGAAGTAATAAACCCTGTAAAAAGATTGACCTAGCATGAAGCTCGATACCTTTTTTGCTTAAATGGAATAAAAAATTTTTTTCTAGGAATGATTGATCAAATATATTTATTGGAAATTGAATTATGTCAGGCTTAAAGAATTTCATTACTCTTCTTACTTCATTTGGTGAGTAAACTGAAATCCCAATTTTTCTTATTTTTAATTTTTCCTTTACATAATTTATCAAATAAGTAATTTTTTTTTTATCTTTTATGATTTCTGTATTATGAAACATCAAACAATAAATTTCATTTCTTTTCATAAAATTCTTTGAAAACTTTATTTCGTTATTCAATTCTGAAATTGTTAATTTTTTTTTTAAAAGTATTTTATAAATTATTTTAAAATCTTTAAAGATTTTTTCATTTTTTCTTAAATTAAAATAATGAGGAGATATATCTATTTTAGAAAATTTTTTTTTATTAAAAAATTTTAAAATTTTTTTAATATTAATATTTTTTTTTAATTTTTTATTAAAAATACCATAATTTCCTGAAAAATTAGCCGTACCTAATATAATTTTTTTTTTCAAATTTTTAAAATTTTTTAAGATAATTTGTAATTTCTTTAATATTTAAAAAAGTGTTTTTATCAGATGTATAATCAAATTTTCTCTTAATTTTTTTTAAATTTTTAAAATATCTGTATTTTTTTTTTTTAAAAAACTTTATATCTGGCTCAATTAAAAACATATTTTTGTTTTCATAAGTATTTTCAGAGTCTCTAACAGAAAAAATACTTTCGTGAAGTTTTTCTCCTTGACCAAGTCCTATTTCTTTTAATCTATAATTCTTGTTAATTGCTTTTGCTAAATCTGATATGTATACTGATGGCATCTTTGGTATAAAAATTTCACCACCTCCCATATCTTTGGAACAATTTATTACAAATTTCACTGCTGAATTTAGAGTTATCCAAAATCTTGTTGCAAATTTAGAAGTTATAGGAAAGTATCCTTTTTTTTGGTCTAAATGATTTAAAAAAATTGGTACAACTGAACCCCTTGAAGCTAATACGTTACCATATCTAACTACTGAAAATCTCGTTTCTTTTTTTCCAACTAAATTATTTGCACTAATGAATAATTTATCAGATGCTAATTTAGTTGCACCGTAGAGATTTATAGGATTAACCGCTTTATCTGTTGAAAGAGCTATAACTTTATCAACCTCATTTCTAAGAGCGGCCTCTATTACATTTTGAGCTCCGTTAATATTTGTTTTTACTGCCTCAAATGGATTATATTCAGCAACCTCAACTCTTTTTAAAGCAGCAGCATGAATAACTATATCAACATCCATCATTGCCATGTCTAGTCTATTCCGATCTCTAACATCTCCAATAAAAAATCTCATTTTTTTATTGTTATTAAATTTCTTTTTCATTTCTGCTTGTTTGAATTCGTCTCTTGAAAATATGACAATCTTCTTAGCACCTATTTTTAAAAGATGAGAACTCATTTCATTGCCAAAAGATCCTGTTCCTCCAGTTATAAGAACAACTTTATTTTTCATTTAATTTAATTTTTTTATTAGTTATTTTAAAAATCTTATTACATATAAATAAATCTTTTTCATTATGAGTCACAATGATTATTCTCAAGTTTTTTAAGTAATTTTTGATATTTTTTAATATTTTAATACCAGTTTTATGATCAAGATTTGCTGTAGGTTCATCTAAAATAAGTGTGGTTGGATTGTTATATAATGCTCTTGCTATGGATATTCTTTGGGCTTGCCCGCCTGAAATTTTTGAACCACGTTCTCCAATTTTTTTTTTCAAATTTGAATAAGATACAAAATCACTTAATGATGATATTTCAAAAATTTTTTTTAAATGTTTGTTATTTTTAACCTCAACATTTCTATCTAAAGTAATATTGAATAGTATACTTTCATCTAACAAAAGAGTTTTTTGAGGAACATATCCAACTGATTTTTGCCAAAAATAATTATTTTCTGATAAATCGTTTTTACCTAAAAATATTTTACCATTTGTGGGACTATAAAATCCTAATAATAGCTTTAGAAAAGTTGTTTTACCAGTGCCACTCGGGCCAATTAGAGCAACTTTATCTCTTTTTCCAATTTTTAAATTTAATTTATCAAAGATGATTTGATCTTTTTTACCAAAATGAAACGAAACATTTTTAAATAAAATATTCTCAAAAATATTTTGATTTAAAGAGATATTTTTTAAATTTGTTTCTTTAAATTTTTTTTTTGAATATTTCTTAAAACTAATTATTTCATTATATAAAGCATTAATTGTATATTTCCCAAATCTAAGTTTATTAGAACTTGATAATATTCGATTGATCGAAGGAATTATTCTCAGACATAAGACAAGAAAAATTAATAAATTTTGTAAAATTTCTGAATTAGATAAGTTTAATGCTAAAGAAGAATAATAATTAATGAGTAGAAAAAAAATTAAAGCAGGCTCAAATAAAAATCTAGGTATTCGATCAATTAAAGAGATTTTTTTTATACTTGTCAAAAAAATAAGGTTTACTTTATTAAAGTAATCTTTGAAAATAGATATTTTTCCTGACAATTTTATAAACTCAAAGTTGTCAAAAAGTTCATTAATAGTTTTAAGCTTAAAAGATGAAGTCTCTAACTTTTTTTTTCCTAACGATGCAATATAATTTCTTAAAAAAAAATAATAAAATGATCCTAAAAAAGAAAAAATTATCAAAACAGATAAGGTAAATAAAAAATTTATACTGAAAGATAAAATTAAAATTAAAACTAAAACACTTATTTCAAGAATTAGATTTATAAATTGCATGTATCTTGAGACAACATCGTTTGTTTCTCCATATATATTCCTTACATAAACTGAAGAATTTCTTTTTAAAATAAATTTTATTGGAGAACTCATATAACCAACTAATAAATCTCTTGCCAAAAAATATTGGAGATATTTAGAGTAATTTAGAAGAAAATTATTAATAAAAATTAAGATTAAGGTTTTAAAAGAATATAAAATTATTAAAAATATAAGAATTTGAGGAATAGATTTATTAACAATAAATAGATCAAAAAAACCAATTACTAATTCATGATAATTTTTAATACTTTCAGGACTATTAAGATATTGTATTAGGGGTATGAGAAAGGCTATACTAAACAACTCAACTATTATCTGAAAAAAACTTAATAAAAATAAGTTTAAATTTATTTTATTAAAGTTTTGGCCAAAAATTATTTGAAATTTATGAAATAATGACATTTAAAAAAAGTTGAGATATTTATTAGCACGGATTTATATTGGATAAAATTATAATTTTAAATATAAATAAAGCGTATATTGATATTATATTACCTTTCAATACCAAATAAAAAAAATGAAAATAAATATTAAATTTATTGATGGAAAAAAAATTTTTTTAAGACCATTTTTAAAAAGTGATTTAACAAGGGAATATTTAAAGAAAATTAATTCAAAATTAAATAATTTTTTAGAAACAGGCAAAATTCCAATTAGCGATATTGATTTAGAAAAATATTATTTATCGAACTTAAATTCAAAAAATTCTGTACTTTTTGCAGTCTGTGATAAAAAAAATGGAAAACATATTGGGAACTGTTCTATAACAAATATAGACTGGATAAATAGAAGATGTTCATATGGAAGATTAATTTGGACAACTAATCAAAAATTATCTGGTTCAGGTACAGAAGTTTTAAAATTAATTCAAAAGTATGTATTTGAAGAACTAAATTTAAATTCAATTTTTACTGGTGTAGTATCTTCAAATAAAGCATCAATTAAAAGTAATTTAAAATGCGGCATGAAATTAACAGGAAAATTTGAACAATCTTTTTACAAAAATAATAAATATTATGACTCACTATTATTTTCTTTGACCAGAAAACAGTATCTAAAATTAAAAAAATGAGTGTAAACAAATATTTTAATTTAGGAAAAAATATTTTATTTCCTATTAATAGGAGCATTACAGGTAAAGGAGTAAGAGATACTTTAAAGATAATAAAAAGTGAGTTTCCCATACTTAATATTAAAAAAATTAAATCTGGGTCAAAAGTTTATGATTGGGTTATTCCACCTGAATGGAATGTAAATACAGCATACATTAAAGACAAATCAAAAAAAAAAATAATAGATTTTAAAAATAATAATCTTCACTTAATGGGTTATTCTAGACCTATTAATAAAATTTTAAATAAAGACCAACTATTAAAAAGAATATATACATTAAAAAAACAACCAAATGCCATTCCTTATGTAACTTCATATTACAAAAAAAATTGGGCATTTTGTACGACGCATAAAAATAAAAATTTTATAAAAAAAAATTATAAAAAAAATGATTCGTTTCATGTATTAATAAAATCTAAATTTAAAAATGATGGATATTTAAATTATGGGGAACTTGTAATTCCAGGAGCAAGTAAAAAAGAAATATTAATCTCAACTTATATTTGTCATCCCTCAATGGCAAATAATGAATTATCTGGTCCAATAGTATCTATGTCACTAATAGATTATTTTAAGAAAAAAAAAAATAAATACAGTTTAAGATTTATATTTATTCCAGAAACAATAGGATCTATAGCATATATAAATAAAAATTTTCTACCATTGAAAGAAAAAATTATAGGAGGATTTAATTTATCTTGTATAGGTGATGAAAAAAAATATTCTTGCATGCTTACAAAAAATGAAAATTCAGTATCTGATAAATGTCTTTTAAGAGCTTTTAAAAAATTAAAAATAAATTTTAAAAAATTTAGTTTCCTAAAAAGAGGTTCAGATGAAAGACAATATAATTCACCAGGAGTTGATCTTCCAATAGCGTCTATATTTAGGTCAAAATACGGTGTTTATAAAGAATATCATACATCTTTAGATACATTTGGAAAAGTAGTTACACTAAAAGGAATTATTGGTGGATATAATGTTGCAAAAACTGCAATAAAACTGATAATGAAAGAAGAAGTCCCTAAAAATAACATTATCTGTGAACCTCAACTTGGTAAAAGAAATTTATATTCAAAAATAACATATAAAGAAAATAAAAAGACAAATTCGAGAGATTATCTAAATTTTTTACAGTACTCTGATGGATTAAATACACTTTCAGATATATCTAGAAAAATTAAACTTGATATAAAAAAAACAAAAAAAATTTTTAAAATATTAAAAGAAAAAAAAATAGTTTATTGAATGAAAGTACCGGCATTTAAACACTTTAATAAAAAAAAAACTGCTAATGAATACTCTCAAATGTATAGTAGTAAAAGAAACCATTATAAATATCCAATAAATAAGTTTAGACTCGAAATCATAAAAAAATTACTTCTTAAACACAATCCAAAAAAAATTGTTGATGCTGGTTGTGGATCTGGAATGCCTTTAATTCAAATAAAAAAAATGGGCTTTAATATTATTGGTTACGACAAATCTTTAGAGATGGTTAAAAAAGCAAAAAAAAATTTAAAAGCAAACAATTTATCAGAAAAATTAGTTTCATTAGGTGACTTTGAAAAACCAAATAATTTAAAAAATAATTCATTTGATTGTATTTTAGGGATGGGAACTTTCTATTATTCAAAAAATTTATTTAAAACATTAAAAAAACAAAAAGAAAAAATGAAAAAAAAAGGTAGAATAATATTTTCGTTAAGAAATGAATTGTTTGATATGTCAACTTTTAATGATTACTCAGTAAGATTTTATAAAAATTTTTATAATGTTAATCAATATAATAATAAAATAAATCAATCATTTAATAAAATATTTTCAAATTTTAATAAAAGAAGAAATGTAAAAAAAAATATTGATGATCAAAAAGTTTTTTCGAATGTGAATAATCCTCTTACAATTAAAGATGAAATATATAATAAAGTAGGATTAAAATGTGAGGGATTATATTTTTATCATTTTCATTCCCTGCCACCAATATACGAAAAAAAATTTCCAAAAATATTTTATAAAGAATCATTGAAATTAGAAAAAGCAGAGAGTTGGAAAGGCTATTTTTTAGCCTCAGGTTTTGTTCTTGATTGTGTAAAATAAATGTTTTTTTTAAAAAAATTATTTTTTTTTCTTTTAAAATTTAAATTTCTAAGAGTAATATTTTCAAGATTAATATATTGGTTTATTTATATGTACAACTTACAAAGTATTGAAGTTGGCAAAAAAAATATACTAATCTTAAGTTCATACAGACTAAGAGATCTTAACGAAATAAAAAAAATTAAAAATTTTAATTTTTTAATTATTCCTACAAAATTACAGTATATGATTTTTTCGAAATATGGTGAATTCATGATGAAAAAAAGGGACATTTTTTTTACTAATAAAAAAAAAATTAAAAATGAACTTAAACAAGTGGATTTATTTTTAAGTGATTTAATTAGTTATTCTCTATTAAAATTAAATATAAAAATAGTATTTTCAGGTGGAGCAAACTACATTCAAGATGCTATTTTCTTTTCTTTATTTAAAAAATTAAAAATAAAAATTGTTATTATTCAGAGGGAAAGTCAGAACATACAAAAATATCAAAGAAAAATTCAGTCAAAATTTTATTCTAATTGGGAACCTAGTCTTGCAGATGTTGTTCTAACATCTAATAAAACTACAGAAAATTTATTTAAAAAAACTTTATTTTATAAAAATTCAAAAGTTTTAAGCACTGGAATTCTAAGAATGGATAATTATTTAAAAAAAATTAAAAGAACTAAAATAAATAAAATAAAATCAAGAAAACAAATTCTATTTTTTAGCTTTATTCATACTGTGGGAATACTAATACAAAATGATTTAAGTTTATTAAAAAAAAATAATAAAGAAGGATTGGTTAATTTTTTTAAAAATTGTCACAACTTGATAATTAATTATGCATATGAAAACCCTGATATTGATCTTGTTATTAAACATAAATTTGGTGGGAAATTTTTAAAAAATATAGAAACAAATTGGATAAAATTTAAAAATATTCCTTTACCAAAAAATTGTAGATTAGTCTCTGAGGATAATGTTCATGATTTAATATTAAATTCAGATCTAGTAATTGCATTTAATTCTACAACTATGTTCGAGTCTGCTTTGAGAGATATTCCAATCATAATTCCAGCGTTCGACGAAGTTAAAAATAAATATAAGAGATTTTTCAATTTTTCAGAATTAAGTAAATATTTTATTATTGCTAACAAAAAAAATTTTGTAAAATTAGTTGATAAAAATCTATTCAAATTTAAAATCTCTAATTTTGTTAAAAAAGGTAGATTTAAATTATTTGATAAATATATATCCTCTGTAGAGGGAGATAGTAAAAAAAAAATTATTGAGGTAATAAATTCTATTTAATTTTTTTTTTCAAAGCATTAAAAAGTTTTTCAGCAAGTTGCCAATCACTTTTGTCATCAATATCAATTGATCTTTCTTTTGGGATTTTAAGGCCTAAATAATTACTATCAATATTTTTTTTTAAAGAGAAAAACTCTGAACTTTTAAAACAAATAAACTGACCTGTATCATGATACTTTGGGTTTAAATCTTGAGATCTAATCTGAAATAGATTTTTTTTGAATGCCTTTAAAATTGAAGATTTTTTTTTAAACTCAAGTGCCCATTCTATAGGAACAGAATACTTAGATACTGGCAATATAATTTTATTTGGATATTTAGACAATAATTTTGATGCTTTTTTTAAATCATCTACGAGTATAAAGGGAGAACATGCTGACATTGACCAAATTTCATCAAATTTTTTTCCTAAAGTTCGATATTTATTTATTACAAATTCTAAAACATCAAAAATTGGTGTTTTATCACCAGCTAAATACTCAGGTCTTAAAAATTTATTATTTAAATTAAATTTTGATATTACTTTCAACACCTTCCTTTTATTAGTTGATACATGAATTTCATCGAATAAATTTGATTTTAAAGCTGTTTCTATTGAATAGTGTATAATAGGTTTTTTAGAAAATTGTTTTATATTTTTATATTTAATTCTTTTTGATCCAAACCTAGCAGGAATAACTAATAATCTTTTCATAAATATTTTTTAATTTTAAAATTATCTCTAATATAATTAATACTTTTATCACCTATTGAAAAAACTAAATCAATACACGATAACTGAGGCAGGAAAGTGCCATTTTCAATAAAGTAAGGTATGGAATTAAATTCATAATAACAAATTTTAAACTTTAAATTTTTATTTTTAAGTAAATTTAGATAATTTTCACTTCCAAGTGGAGAAACATATTCAGAGCAACCTCTTAACTCACAAATATCTTTTATCATATTTTCTTTTTTTGAATTAATATTTAATTTTGATTTAAAAACTATTTTTGTATTAATTTTTAAAACTTTTATAAAAAATTTTAATATATCTAAATTTAAATCAATAAGTAATTTATGATCTTTATCGTAAATTTTACTTATTTCTAAAAAATATTTTTCAAAAAATGGCCTTGATGAATATGCATCAGATAAAATTTTTTTTTGTTTTTTTTTGTAATTTGATAAACTATCAATTTCGACATCTTTGATAATTTGATTAAATTTGTTTTTACTTAAAACGGGTACTGTCAATAAAAAAGGTTTATTAAATAAATTTATCCTATTTCTTTGCTGCCAACTTCTTTTATTGAATTGAATATCATCTAAAATTACAAATTCATCTACAAAATCTAACAAACCAAAATATCCGCACCAGGGGAAAAAATGCGGTTGCATAGCTGCGAGTTTCATTAACAATAATTATCTTTAAGTTCTGCTAAAAGAATACCTTTCTCACCATAATTATCACCGTTATATAACATAAAAATTCTTTGCTTTAAGGTTATAATACTTGAATAAGCTCTCATTTCATTTTCATAATTTTTTTTTGTGTTTATATTGATTTTATTATCAAATCTCTTCCAATCTTTTCCATTCAAGGACTCAGCGTAACCAATTTTATACTGGCCTACTTTCTTCTCATAACTATACCACATTCTAAACTTTTTATTTTTGAATATAACAAATGGCCGTGCAATAGCTCTTTCATTTTTTCTTAAATTAATACAAACTTTTTTAGTTTGTACCCATTTAAAACCATCTTTTGATATCGCTAATTTAATATTATATAAAGGATAATCTTTAGTTTTCCACTTAATCCCTGAAACATACCACATAAAATATTTTTTTTTGTGCTTAATCACATGTGGAGCTGTCAAAATAGATATTGGCTCACTATTATTTGTTTTTAATATTGGAGAATTAGAAAACCTTTTAAAATTAATACCATCAGATGAAACACTCAAACCAGCAATTAAAGAATATCTAGTTGTGACTCTTGGTTGCCAACCTATATAATAAAGTAATGTTTTAGATCCTTTTTTAATAATCGAAGATGGCAAAACACCATTGTCATCAAAATGACCTAAATTTCCAGGTTTTAAATGAGGTTTTTTTGAATAATTTAAAACTTTAAAACCCTTTTTTTTAAATAAAATATCAACTGAACCAATAGAAGATTGGTTTTTATCATTTCTAGATCCAAAAAAAATTTTAAACTTATTTTCAGTTAATTTTATTGGTGTCGGCAACATGCAATGAGTTAAATTCCATTTTTTTTTCTTAGGACGTATAATTAAGCCTAATTTAACCCAATTTTGTATTTTCATTAAAATTTAAAATATTTTTTTTTAATCAAATTAATAATTCTATCATCTTTATCGTAATAATCTGTAGACCTATTAATTGCTGAATTTAATTTTTTTAAGTTCTTGTTCACTTGTGAACCCATTCCAATAAAACAATCATCCTCTATTTTACAAAAATCAGCAACACTTGAATTAACTCCAAAAAAACATCTTTTTCCAATATTGCAATGTCCAGAAATAACTACATGTGAAGATAAATATGTATGATCGTCTATTAAAGAGTTATGCCCAATATGATTACCAGACCATATCGTTACATTATTTCCAATTTTCACACCATTTTGAATATTTTGATTTTCTAAAACAAAACAGTTATCACCAAATACTACTTTTTTTTGATCAAAGTTTGATTTTTCTGAAATAAAATTAACAAGCTTATAGCCTTTTTTTTTTACTTCGAAATATTTTTCTTCTCTTAACTGATTTAATTTTTGATAAGATAAAGCTACATGAAAAAAATATTCATTAATCGATAAATTTTTTTCAATTTCTTCGAAAGGTATAATGGGAGTACTGCAAAAATTATCTGTCGTTATGAATTCTTTATTTATAGTAAAAAATTTTACTTCATATTCAGAAAAATTATCAAAATAATATTTGGCAATTTCCCCCATTTCTGCATTTCCAAAAATAATTAATTTTTTTTTCATTTTATTTTAAATCTTTAAACAAAATTGGATTTTTTGCTTTTACATTATTTTTTATCTTTTTTTTAATAATATGATTAATATAATTTGGCATTATTCCTAGAGGTGGTCTCATATAAATTATGTCTTTTTTATAGATTATTTCTCCCTTTTTCATATCTCTTTTAAAATACATGCTTTTTCTTCGACTTTGAATTCTCTCCTTAATCAAAAAATTTTTTTTTTCAGAGCCAAGACACTTTAAAGAATTTTTTATTTCTTTTATATACAATTTAAATTCATTGGGTTCTAAGGCATAAAAATGATCTGGACCGTCCATCTTTTTTGATAATGTAAAATGTTTTTCAAATATTCTTGCCCCCAAACCTACAGAAGTTATTGCGGGAACATTATCTAAATTGTGATCTGAAAGGCCCACTGGATATATAAAATTTTTTTGAAAAGTTTTTAAAACATTTAAATTATTTGATTTATGATTCGGAGGATATAGAGAAGTGCATTGTAATATAGAGATATTATAGTTTTTATTATTTTCGCAAATTTCTACTGCTTTTTTAACATCCTCTAAATCTGACATTCCAGTTGAGAGAACTATTGGTTTTTTTGTTTTAGATATAAAATCAATTAATTTGTAATTTGATAACTCTGATGAAGCTATTTTATGAAACTTTACATTACATTTCTCTAAAAATTTCGCGGACTCTATATCAAAAGCTGAACAAGTTATTGGAATATTAATTTTATCTGCAAATTTTTTAAAATATATAAATTGCTTCTGGCTTAATTCTATTTTTTTAAAAATTTTATACATTTTTTTATCTTTCGGATAAAGTTTACTTGCTTTAAAAATTTGAAATTTAACTGCATTTGCACCAATATTTTTGGCATTCGATATTAATTTTTTACCAAGTTCATAACTTTGGTTAAAATTTGAACCAATTTCAGCAATAAAAAATAATTTTTTTTTTATTAAAATTCACGTCAGGCACGATTTAAATGTTCTAAAATTTCTTCAAATTTATTTGTTTGTAATTTCTTAATTTTATTCAACGTTTGTAATCTTAAGTTATAATTTAAAATATAATTTTTTACTTTATCAATATTAATTTTATTAATGTTCAAATTTGATAAATTTGGACATAAATTAATTAATTTAAAAGAATTATTTAATTTATCAAATAATTTATTTTCACTGTAAATTATCATCGGTATTTTGATACTCATTAAATCATATTTTGTTAATCCAGATGAAGAAATTACTAAATCTATATTTTTTAAATTTTGTTTAATATCTTTTTTAAAGCTAAGTATTTTAAGATTAATTTTACTTAAAAAAGCAAATTTTTTAATTTTATCAAAATATTTTTTTTAGTAAAAATACCCTGTATCATATACAAATTTAATCCAGATAATTTTAATTTTGAAAACAGCCTTATAAATTTATAACTAGAATTATTTAAATCGGACCCCCCACTGGTAAATAAAATATTTTTTATATTTTTTTTAATTTTTCTTTTATTTTTTGTAAAATTATTAATCATATATTTGTAACCAATAAAATATTTTACTTTTCTTTTTTTTTTGACTGAATTTTTAGAACAGAAGTACGGGTAAATAACAGAATTGCACTTTTCCCAACTCAAGTTGTTTAATTGGTATTTTCCTAGACCATCAATAATTACAATTTTATTTTTATTAATATTTATAAAATAAACTATTTTTTTCAATAAAGTCTTATTTTTAAATAGTTTTTCATTAGTAATGTCTAAAAAAATATAGTCAAAATCCCTTATTTTTTCATTATTAATCATGTTATTAAATTTGAATTTTTCTATTTTGCAAATATGAGATTTACTTTGAAAAAAAGTTTTATGATTTACTGCTCTTTTGTAGTGTCCTGACCCATATTTTTTTGAGTAAATATAAAAATAAATTATTTTCAATCTGTTAATCTTCCAAATATTTTTTGAGCCTGTCTACCTTTTAAAAAACTTTTTTTTATCTTCTTTTCCTCAAAGATTTTTATTTTATAAAAAATTTTATCTAATTCTGAGATATAACGATCAATAATTTTTGTAGTATGAAATATGTTCAAAAAAATCAAATTTGTAGCTAAAATTTTTTTTTTCAATAATTCTTGAGTAATAAATGTTTTATAGTTATTGTTATTTTTTAATTTGAAATTAAATTGAGTAATAGACTCAATACCACTTATAGTTATTGGAAGTTCATACTTTTGAGATAAATTTAACCACTTTTGATTAACATATTTCCCTGAATTTATAAGATTTTTCCAAACCTTTTTTTTTTTAAAAAAATTAATTGTAGAAATTCCTGCAACAAATCCAATTCCCTCTGACCAAAAAGTACTGCTAATAAAACTTTTTTTTGCTTTTGACATTATTTTAGATTTTCCAATAACTGCCGTTATCGCATAACAATTTCCTAATGCCTTTCCAAACATTGCCAAATCAGGTGTTACATTGGTTTTAAGATGCAATCCTCCAGCGCACCTTCTAAAACCTGAGGTACATTCATCAAATATTAAAACTATTTTTTTTTTATCTGCCAAATCTCTTACTTCATTTAAAAATTTTTCATCTGGTAAACTATTCCTTCCAACTTCCATTTTAATAGCAGCGAGATCATATTTATTAGATATGCTTATTAATTTTTTTATATCTCCATATTTAAATGGATGAGAAGTATTTTTGAGACTTTTTGGTACACCATGCGGTTCTAGGCCAGGTAAAAGATGTTCATTAAGATTATTTTTATTTTTTAAATTTACTGAAAGATACCAATCGTGCCAACCATGATAGCCACATACTGCTACATGTTCTTTTTGTGTCGCTGCCCTTGCAATTCTTATAGCCATCGCATTTGCCTCTCCACCGCTACGAGCAAATTTAGCCATGTCAGCCCAAGGATGCAATTTTATCAATTTTTCACTTAAAATTATTTCATTATATGAATTTAATGAAGTCATATTACCTTTTTGAATTGTATCTATTACTTTTCTATCAATAAAACTATTTGAATAACCAAGCGTATTCTGACCCACATAGCACATCATGTCTAAATACTTGATATTGTCTAGTGACCAAACATGAGTTCCTTTTGATTTTGAATAATAAGTGGGCCAATAATCTGGCAGGATCATTTCAGGATTTTTTGAAAGAATCATGTTTCCACCTAAAATTAGTTTATTTTTTTTTTTATAAATACTTGCGCCTTTGTTCATATATTTTAAAAAATGTTAATACTTAGTTAAATTTTTTAATTATTTATATATAATAAAATTGTTAAAAATAAGATTAATTAAACAATATAAAAAAGATATTTCAGATGCAATCAATTAACTACGGAAGACATTTTTTAGATGCTAGGGATCTTCAGATTGCTAATAAAGTTTTAAAAAGTGATATGATAACTAGGGGGCCTCAAGTATCTAAGTTTGAAAAAAATCTTTCAAAGTATACATCTTCTAAATTTACGACTGTATGTAACAATGGAACATCGGCAATAATGCTTGCTTTTTTAGGGCTAAATATAAAAAAAAATGATGTTGTAATAATGCCATCTATCAATTTTATTGCCGCATACAACGTGGCAAGAACAATAGGAGCCAATGTTTATTTATCTGACGTTGATAAACTTACAGGACAAATGACACCTAAGCATTTAGTAGAATGTATAAAAAAGTTTAGAATAAAAAAAGTTAAGGCAATACTTGTTCAATATCACGGTGGTTATCCAGAAAATATAGAAAATTTTTATAATTTAAAAAAAAAATTGAAATGTCTTTTAATAGAGGATGCCTGTCATGCTTTTGGAGCAAGATATGTAATAAACTCAAAAAAATATATGATAGGTAGTTGTAAACATTCGGATATATGTACATTTTCATTTCATCCTTTAAAAACAATAACAACTGGTGAAGGTGGTGCGGTTACAACAAATTCAAAAAAAATTGATCAAAAAATTAAACAATTACGATCTAACGGAATTATAAAAAATAAAAAAATTTGGTTAAACAACTCATATTTTATTGGTCAGAATTTTAATTTAACAGATTTTCAATGCGCTCTAGGAATAAGTCAACTTAAAAAAATTGATAAATTTTTAAAATTTAGAAAAAAAATTTTTGATCAATATAATAATCAACTTAAAGATTTAAAAAAAATAAAAATAGTTAAATATTCAAAAGATATTTTTCCCAGTTATCATCTATATCTAATACATTTGCTAAACTCATCTATTAAAGAAAAAGAAAAATTTTTTAAATATATGAAAAAAAATAAAATTAATCTTATGTATCATTATATTCCTCTATATAAGTATAAAAGCTTCAAAGGGAAATATATTAAAAGTGAATCTGAAAAATATTATTTATCTTGCTTTAGTTTGCCAATTTATTATTCATTAAGTATCAAAAAGCGAAATTATATTATTAGTAAAATTAAAAAATATTAAAATAAATATTTTTAATTTAGTTATGTTTAGCAAAAAAAATAAAACCTTAGCCACGATTATATGTAGAACTGGGTCCTCAAGATTAAAAAATAAAATTTTTTTAAAATTAGGTAAAAAAACTATTTTAGAAATTATATACAACAAATTAATAAGCTGTAAAAATATTGACAAAGTTATAATAGCTACAACACGAAATAGTAAGGACAATAAAATCATAAAATTCGCAAAAAAAAAAAATATTGAGTATTTTAGAGGAAGTGAAAAAAATGTTTTAAATAGGATGTGTGGTGCAATAGACAAGTATAAAGATTTCAATATTATAGTAAGAGCTAATGCTGACTGTCCTGTATTTGTAAATGAAATTCTTGATTATGATATTAAAAGATTCAAAAGATCAAACTTCGATCTATTAAGCCCGTTTTATAAAAATAAAATACCTTTTGGCTTTTCATTTGTTATTTTTAAAAGAAAAACTCTATTTAAAATTAAAAGAATGGCTAATAAAAAAATACACAAAGAACATATAGAAAATTTTTGTTTTGATAATCCTAATAAATTTAAGATTTTTCCAAATATATATAAAAAAAAATACCATGGTTCTAAAATTAATCTTACCCTAGACACAAACAAAGATTTCCAAATTTTAAAAAAACTTAATAAAATAATTAAAATTGACTCTAAAAAAATTAATCCTTCAAATATAATAAAACAGTTTAAATAAATTAAATTTAAATATTTTTAAAATTTTAAAAAATTATTTTAAAAGTTTTTACTATATCTTCAGTTTTTTTATCTAAATGGAATAAAGCATCCACAATACTAAGATGAGATGTAAAATTTACTTTTTTATTTTTAAATATTTGTTGATAATTGGGATGATTATAATTGTGTGTTTTAAAATTTATTTTATATTTACTGAAAAAATGTTCGTCTGCATATGCTAATGATCCATCATTTGCAAGATAGGAGTCGGCTTTTTTAAAATTAAGTATATCTAAGATTAAAAATTTTTTTTTATTGGTAATATTTATTTTTGATGAAAGATCATATTTCAAATCTATATTTAGATAATTAGATAATATTTCAATTAAATTAATATTAAGTTGGGCCAGGTTATTATTAATATTTTTTTCTAGATTATATGTTAATAAATCACTTATATTTGAATAAAACATAGTATCTTTATACGTTTGGTAAATACTATCTTTAAAATAGGCAAGATTTTCTTTACTAATCTGATAATCATTTATCTTTTTATGTCTATGATAATCAATTACAGACAGAGAGATTAATTTTTTTTTTGTAATAGAATAATTGTCATAAATATGAACTCTATTTTGCCAAGATCTTCTATTATACTGAACATTATCTAAAAAAATAAATTCATCACAATTGTAAAGCATATTGAAATATCCTAACCAAGGAAAAAAGTGTGGCTGACAAATTGAAACTATTTTCATATCAAATCTAAATAATTTTTCTCAGAACTTGATAAAATTTATTTTTTTTGAATTTTCTCTTCAAGATTTTATGAATTTCGTTTCTTTTATTATGATTATAAAATTTAATCATTTTTTCGATATCTTTAGGTCGTGTATTTTTAGGTGAAGGTAAATAAGGTGCTTTGCAAAATTTTTTAAAATTTTTTGCAAGTTTTTGTTGATGTTTCTGAACAGGAAATACAACCATTGGTGTATTCATATATGCTGCCTCAATTTTAATATATCCTCCTCCAACTATAGCTAAATCAGAATTGAATAATAATTTTGCAATGTCGTCTGTTGTTTTAATGAAATTAAATTTTTTAATTTTTACTTTATTTTTAACTATCTTTTCTTTTTCGTTCCCAAATACAAATGTGACGTTATAATTTTTTTTTTTAAAAAAATTAATTAGCTTTTTGTATGCAGTTATATATGAACTTCCACCTAGGCAAATTAAGATATTCGATATTTTTTTTTTGATATTTTTTTGTTTGTTTATGTATTTTTTAAATTCTTTTCTCAAAGGATAATATTCATAACCAATTAAACTGTTTTTATGTTTTTTTTCGTTATATTTTTTTTGTGCACAAACGAGAAGATCTGCGCAGTATTTTTTGCTCAATATATCGTCAAAAACAACTAATTTTTTAGATATATTTTTATATATTTTTTGACGAGAAAAATTACATTCTAGCATTTCTATTATTGTTAAGTCTGGTTTATATAATTTAGAGATTATTTTTTTTTCTTCTTTTAAGGAAATGCCTTCTTTTAATCTTAAAAATTTGATTTTTTTTTGATTTAAATATTGGTTAACCTCCCTATTACCCTCATAAATAAATAACAACCTATTATTTTTTTTTAATAAATTATAAATTAATAATATTCTATAAATATTACCCCAACCTTGCTTGGCTCCTCCTCTTGTCCTAAAATAAATAGTTTTCAATTTGATTATTTTCTAAAAGTCCTCATAAATTCTTCCGGATCTGTTTTATCAAAATCGGGTGAATGTATATATTTATGTATTAAATCTATATTAAATCTAATAATTCTAATTTCATCCTTTGTAATTGAAAAAAAATTATCAGATAAACGATGCTTTGGATTATCAGTAAAATGTTTTTCTATTATTTGGGCCCCAGCTGAGACTGCTATTGAAGGTATATCTGTTCCAGGAGTGTGATCTGAATGACCTATCGGGCAATTAAAATTTTCTAATAATTCATATATTTTTTTCAAATTGCTGTGGATTTTTTGCAATGGATAAGAAGAAACAGTATGCAGTAAAATATAATTTATGTTGTTATCATCTAAAGGTTTGACTGTTTCTTTTATTTCAGAAATATTAGTCATACCACAAGATATGATTAATGGCTTTCTAGTTTTGATTATTCTATTAATTAGTTTTTTATTAGTAATCTCAAATGCAGCTACTTTATAAATCGGGTTACTTAGCTCTTCTGCAAAATCAACTGTCTTCTCATCATATATAGAAGTAAATACTTTAGCTTTTTGTTTTCTTGCATATTCCCACAAATCTATTTCTTCGCTCTCTTTGAGCTGCCATTTTTTTGTAAGTTCGATAAACTCAGCAGCTTTTGGATTTTTACTTAAATCATATCTTCTTTCGGCAACATAAGTCTGGAATTTTATAAAGTCCGCTCCACCTTCATTAGCTAAATCAACCATATTTTTTGCTCTACTCAAGCTACCAAGGTGATTTACTCCAATTTCTGCAATAATTGGAACTCTTTTTCCAAAACCAACTTTAATTCCATCCAAATCTATTATTTTTCTCATTTTTTAATTTTCACCTTTGTTAGAGGTAATATGCTTAATTTTAAAATTATTTTGTAATTTTTTCAATCGTTGCTCTCAATCCGTGATCTAATGTAAATCTTGGTTTCCAATTAGTCATTTTTTTTAATTTTGTAACATCTGGTACTCGCTTCAAGATATCTTGATAGCCCTTAAATTTACTTAATTGTTTTGAATTTACTACTATTTTAGATTTTGATTTTGTCAGACTTATAATTTTCTTAGCAAAATTCAATATTGTTATTTCTTTATCTTCTCCAATATTAAATATCTCTCTAGATATTTTTTTTGAAAAAATTTTAAAAAAAGCATCCATGCAATCTTCAATATATAAAAAACATCTAGTTTGCTTTCCATTTCCGTTTATTTGTAAATTTTGATTTTTTAAAGCTTTTTCTATGAAATTATCTACTACTCTTCCTTTTAAATTCGAACCATAGACATTAAATAATCTAAATATAATATAGTCTAATTTCTTTTCTTTAGCTTTCGCAATTATATAATGCTCAGCTAAAGCTTTTGCAGTTGAATAACACCACCTTGAGTATATTGTCGATCCAAGCAACCTATCATCCTTTTCATTAAATTTCTTTTTTTTAAGATTTCCATAAACTTCGGAAGTTGATGTAAAATAAATTTTTTTTTTATGTTTAGAGCATTCATTAATAATATTAATTGATGGATTTATTGTTAAATCTATTACCTCGCTTGTTTTAGTTAAATATTTCATAGGTTCAGCTATTCCAGCAAAATGACATACCATATCACTTTTTTTTATAATTTTATTTACCAAAGAATAGTTAAAAACTGTATCTTGGTAATAAATAAAATTTTTATGTTTTATTTTTTGCTTTTTTAAATCCAAACCATAAACAAAATAATTATTTTCTAGTAATTTCTTGCACCAATTCATTCCAATAAAGCCCATAGCTCCAGTAACAAAAATTTTTTTTTTTTTATACATATTGTTCACTCTCTTCATCAAGTACTCTTTCAACTAAATCAGCATAACTTTTATTTTGATCATGTGGCCAACTAGTATTTTTCCAATCAGGACAATTTGCACAAAACTTAGTTTTAAAATTACAACTTTGGTGTTCTTTTCTTAATTCTTTATAAAAAACACTTTGCCAAACATTTTTTATTGTTTCTTTTCTGTAATCAGTAATTATTGATTTTCCAAACCAGTCAGTCGGACAAAATGCTAGAAATCCTTTAGCGGTAAGCACTATTCTTTCCCATGGATACAAACATGCTCTCCTCTTCTCTGAAATTTTGTAAGTTTTATTTTTTAATAAATTAAAGTCAGAATTATAGTTATTTGAACCACTGTTTGTATGAAGTTTTCTTATAAGAACTTCATCTACACCTTTTGAGTCCCAGAAATTTTTAAAATCATTTGTTTCAGATTTGTTTCGTTCTTGTTCAACGAAACTAATAATAATTTTTGTTTTTGCATTAATTTCGTTTCTAAATTTTATAAGATTTAATACATTTTTTTTTGTTATATTTAGATCACCATTTACTCTTATTTTTTCATAAGTTTCATTTTTAAAAGCATCAATGCTTATATCAATCATGTGGAGTCCTGTTGACATAAGTTTTTTTATTCTTTTCTCATTAAGTATTGTTCCGTTGGTTGTTAAAGTTACTTTTGTTCCAGAATTTTTTACAGCTTCATGTATCATCTCATAAGATTTTGGATGAACAAGTGGTTCACCATTACTTGTATATCTAATATAAACTGTTTTTTCTTTTCCAAACTTTGCAACCTCATTTATCATTTTTGAGTTAAGTTCTGGATCAAGCATAGCTTTTGCATAAACATTACTTTCTTTAAACTGTGGGTGTGTACAATGAATGCATGCTAGATTGCATACTTCAGTAATATCTACCATTACTTGAGAAGGAAATTCCTCTTTTAATCGACCATTAAATTTGTATTCCATTTTTAAAGATTAGCTTATATATAATAAATTGTTTAATTATATAAGTTAATTTAATGATAAAAAAAGCAGTAAAATATAATTGTATTGAAAACCTTAAAAAAGATGGAAATCCAATAATAATTGTTGCAGCAGTAAGAGAGGCTGAAGCGATTAAATATGCTTGTGATGAAAAAGGAATAATAGTTTCTGCATTTTGTGATACTGAGAAAAGAAAAACAATTGATAAATTTTGTGGACTTGAAGTTATTCATACTCCAAATTTAAAATCAAGATATCCAAAGGCAAGATTTATAATAGCATCTCAACATATACTTGATGTTTCAGACCAATTATCTGGAATGGGTTATGAAGAAATTTATTCTGCTCTTGAAATTTTAAAAACATATAATGTTTACAATAAAGACTACCTAATTTCTCAATCCTATATGGATTCAAGAGTATCAGTTTATAAAAAGACTCATGAGTTCTACTTCGATGATAATAAAAACTATATGAGAAGCTTAGACATTATGGTTACAACAAAATGTTCATTAAAATGTAAAAATTGTTCAAATTTAATGCAGTACTATAAGAACCCAAATAATACATCCCACGATGAAATATTAAATGCTTTAAAAGTTATAGACAAAGCTGTAGATGAAATATCTGAATATAGAATAATTGGTGGGGAGCCTATGATGAATAAAGACTGGGCAAATATAGTTAAATCAATTATTGAAATGAAACCAGAAAAAAGGATTTTTATATATACTAATGGAACTATACCCCCTAGAGACGAACAATTAAATTTTTTTCAAGGTCATAAAGTTAATTTCATCATCACTGATTACGGAAAACTTTCAAAAAATATTTCAAAATTAGTTGAAAAACTTGATGAGCATAATCTCACATATGTCAGGACGCCTCCTGAAAATTGGATTGACTGTAGCAGCATTAGACATCACAAAAGATCAATCAAAGATTTAACCGAGGTATTTAAACAATGTTGTGTAAAATATGTTTATACACTTTTGGATGGAAAATTATATAGATGTCCATTTATTGCCAACGCAGACAACCTTAACGCAATACCAGATAATCCTGCAAATTATGTTGATCTCTTTTCAAAAAGTGAAGACACTTCTAAAAAAATTAAACTATTAATTAATAATAGAAAATTTTTTCCTGCATGTGATTTCTGTGATGGAAGGCCATATGATCCATCAAGTAAATTGGGATATGATGGTGTAGGAATGATTGCTCCAGCTCGTCAAACACCTGCCCCTCTTTCATACAAAGAATATAAGTAATTTATTTGTATTTATTGTTTAAAAATATAACTTAATTAATTTAATGTCCTTAAAATATTCGATAAGTGTCATAATTCCATTCTACAATTCAAGTTTGCATATAAAAAATTGTATAGATAATTTAATCAATCAAGACTTTGATGAGCCATTTGAGATAATAATGATTAATGATGGATCCAAAGATAATAGCTTAAAAAAATTGAAAAAATTTCAGAATAATCTTGAGATTAAATTGTTAACAAATAAATCAAATTATGGACCTGCCTATGCAAGAAACCTTGGTATAAAAGAAGCTAAAGGGGAGTATTTATTTTTTTTGGATGTAGACGATAAAATAGAAAAGAATACTTTGTCTTATCTTTTTAATTTCACAAAACATAGGAAATTTGATCTTGTATTTTGTGATCGTAAATGGATAGAAAATTCAAAAAATTTGAGAAAAAATAAATATTGTTATCATTCAAGAAAAATATTCCAGTTAAATGATATTAAGAAAGAGATGAAGGAGAAATTTTATAATCCATTATATTCTGTTGGATTATTTCAACTGACTGGTAGATTAATTAAAAGATCAGTAATTCAAAAAAACAAAATTTTATTTGAGGAGAAACTTAGATATTTAGAAGATGAGGCTTTTGAATGGGATATTGTTGGTTCAATTAAAAATGCATTATATTTAAGAAAACAACTTTATTCTTATTATTTTAATAACAACTTAAATACAGCTCTTTCAGTTGGAATTTCAAAAAATTACGATGTTAATAATTTTGATATTGTGAAAAACCATATAAAGAAAGCTTTAATAAAAAAAAAATTTAAAGCAAAAGAGGTTTTAGAAATATCTAATCAGGGTTACATATTCCTAATAATAAGTGCTTTAATTTCAATATCACGCTCAATAAAATTAGGTAAGATAAAATATAAAACTGGTATATCTAAAAGAACAAATCTAATTAAAAAAATTTTTCAAAATAAAAATTTAAATAAATATCTAAATTTTTATAAAATTTCTAAAAATGAAAGTGTAGATATAGTTCAAAACCTAAAATCTAAATCTTTAAGATTATTATCTAAAGCATGTGATGAAAGAGCTCAAAAAATAATTAAAATTAGGAGAGCAAAATAAAATAATGACTTATAATAAATTAAAAAATTCTCCAAGAATATATGTTTCGGCGGCAATGAGAGGTGGTAGCACGCTTGTGTCTAATATGCTTAATGCACATTCACAAATTCAAATAATTGAAAATTTTCATTTTTATAGATTTTTATATGAAGATGAAAGTGTTCTTAATGCTAAAAAGATAGAATACAAAATTAGAGAAATGGCAATAAGGTTAAAGATAAGGTACAACGTAAACATAAACGAAAAAAAAGTTCTTCATAATATAAAAAAAAATAATCTTTCTTATAAAAATGTTTATGACGCTCTTATAAATGAACAGCTAAAATTAAATAAAAAACTCAGAATTGTAGGCGAGGATTCGGCTTTAAATTGGAGGTTTATTGAAAAATTTTGTTCTATGTACGATAACGCCAGGGTAATTCATCTTATAAGAGATCCTAGAAGTATTTTTGCTTCGTGGAAAAAAATTACTTATCAAAAATTTGATAGATGGGGGTGCCTTCTTAATTGCATAGACAGCATGAATTTTGCCAAATATTACAAAAAAAAATTAAATAAAAAAAATTACTTGGTATTAAAATTTGAAGAGGTATTAAAAAATCCTTACAAAAATGCTTTGAAAATATCTAATTTTTTAGGAATCAATTATGAAAAAAACATGACTCAACCGAAAAAATGGAACAAATTATTTAAAAATAAATCTGCATCACTAGGTTGGTCTTCTATTGAAAAAAAGGCTATCGATGGCTTTTTTCTGAATAGAATAGATTCATGGAAGAGAGAGCTCAATGATAATGAAATACAAATAATAGAACACTTTGCAAAGAAACAGTTAAATTATTTTAAATATAAATCTGTTTCAAAAAAAATTAAAAAAAGTAATCTTACAATATTTAAAAAAAAAATTAACAAGAGTAAATATTTAAAAAAACATTTTAATCAATTTATTAAAACTGGTATAGGAACTGATGAATTAAGAGACAATCCTAAAGACCCTTATACCTGGGGAGATGGAAAGAAGAATAAAAAAAAATTTATTAATACAAAAGCTGGAAAATTATACATTAAAAAATTGCAAAAAATTAAATTAGATCTTTTAAAAAAATAATTTTTTACCATTTAAACAATGTTGATAATGCCACATACCTTCCATTCTTAGTTTTTAAATTTGGAAACTTTTCTGAGTCGATATCAAGAACACCATGTATTGTACTAGAATTATAAATTAAAACATCACCTACATCAGCAATAGTTTCATAATCAATTATTTTATTATTCTTTACTACAAAACCACCACCAGATTTATAATCTTGGTTTTTTTTAGTCATCAGTAACAAACAATTATAATAAAGATTTATACCTAATTTTTTAGCACTTTTAATTGCAGCTAAATCCCTATGAGCAGAAAGGAAACCTCCTGCAGAGGAATATTGCTGAAATCTTGAAGCGATAAACAATCCATGTTTAGTTTGTTTTTCTTTAATTCCATAATTTTTATCTAAGCCATAAAAAAAATTTTGAACTTTTGCAAGTTTTGTAAGAATTTTTCTGCCTTTATATATATCTTTACACCATAGAGGATTATAAAATACTCTCATATATCTTGAATTAGTTTTTAAAACCCCATTAACACCTCCAGACATACCAAACATAAATCTTTGATAATTTGTTTTTAATAAATCATACTGATTATGTTTTCTTATATTGTCTTTAGAGTTATAAAATTTTTTTTTTATATTATTTAATACAATTTGAACTTCTTTCTTTTTAAATAAACCTCTCAATATAACATAATTGTTGAGTTTTAAAATTCTAAGAACTTTTGTTTTTTCAATATTAGAGATTTTATTATATGTAAAAATTTTTTTATTGTTCATATTATTTAGATAAAACTTAAATTATTTATTTATTTTGTAAATTTATTTTTTATTGAATATTGACCTTCAAAATATGATTTATATCAATGTTTGTATTCTTTTTTATTTGATTTTTAATTGTTTCAAAAGACCTAGATGCAGTTATAAAAAAAAAATTATACTTTTTTAAATTTGATTTGTTACTTTTTAAAACTTTATAAGAATAAAATTTAAATTTTCTTTTTTCAATATCATTATCAATTATATCAAAATTATTTATTTTAAATTTCTTTAAAACTTGAATAAACCTTAATGCATTTTGATTTGCGCCCCAAATACAAAATTTTATTTTTTTTCTTTTTAGTATTTTAGCGTGATTTAATAAAGAAAAGTTTTTAAGTTTGAGCCTATTTTGGGAGTCATTATAAATTTTTTTTTTTATTTGAAACTTCTCATCAGATGAAATGCTAAAATTATTTTTTGAAAACTTTCTTAATCTATTACTAATTTTCTGAGCTACTACACATAATCCAAATTTCCTACTACTGCTAGATTTTATATTGATCAATTGAAAATTATTTTTATTTAACATAACTTCTAAATTTTTAGGACTAAAATGATTTATATGCTCGTTATTCAAAGATGCTAAAACATTTTTATTAAAATTTGGTATTTCAAAAATAAGATAACCATCAGTTTTTAAAATAGCATTTGTCATAAACATAAATTTTTTTATTTCAGAGACGTGCTCTAAAACATAGTAATGACAAACAATATCATAATTATGATTTTCTATTTTTTCATTTATCTCAAAATTTTTAGAATTGTAACCTTTGCTTTTTAATAATGAAGAAAAATCAGAATTATAACCACCTCCAATTTCTGCAATTTTATCATTTTTTTTTGCATATTTATTTAATCTTTTTAATCTTACTAAAAGCTCGTCATTACCAATTTTAGAAAATGAAGAATAGTAATCTTTATAATATTTATTTAAAAATTTTTTTTTAGGCCTTAATTTTGAAAAAATAAACAAGCATTTCTGACAAATATTATCTAAATGTATTAGCTCGAATGTAGTTAACTTATTTTGTAGAATTTCGATTCTCTTAGATAAAAATAGAATTTCTTTACTATTACAAATAGGGCAACAATTTATATTTTTATACTCAAATTTTTTAATCACTTAGTAAATTAGTTTTCCATTTTTTTTTAAAATAAATTTATTAAAAACAGCTTTAAATGTACTTTGCAACTTTTTGGCTCTGTACAATTCATTAAATCTTATTTGTAAAGAAATCCTGCATTTAGAGGATTTATTTATACCTGATCTATGCAAAATTCTTTGATCAAAAATCAAGATATCGCCTAAATTGCATTTGGCCTGTAAAATATTTTTTGTTTTAAATTCATCTAGATTTTTAATTTTTAATGGAAATTTATTTTTTTTATTTACTTTAAATTTAATATTTTTTAACAAAACAAGCTCTTTCTGTAACTCAATAAAACCCGAATTTTTATTTAAATCAGACAAAGGTATCCAAATTGTAATAGATTTTTTTTCATTTCTACTAAATGCAGCATCAACATGCCATGGTGTAGAATATTTGTTATCAGGTGTGTCAATTCTTATAATCGGAGGTGATCCAAGTGAAGGAACCTTAACTCCAAAATTCTTTACTATTTTTAATATTTGATCAGAAAAAATAAACTTATTAATAACTAATGAGCTTGGTAAAAAATTATAAATTTCAGAAATTAATTCTTTCTTATTTTTATAAATCCTATCAATATAATTTGAAAACTTTTCTTTTGATTTGGGCTTTGGAATAGATTTGACATTAACATTTTTCAATTCATTTATAAGGTCATTATTAAGTTTAAATATTTTCTTTTTAATTAAAGAATTTTTAATAATTTTTATATTTGAAACATTTAATTTTGAAGTATTCATTTGTCTCACGATATATATTCCTATATGTTAATATAGATTCATTGTGTGTTAAAAAATTATTATACCTAAAAATTATAAATAATCGTAAATTTATAATTCAGATTATAAAACAGTTAAATCTGTAGATCATTATTTTGAAAAGAAATTAGTTAGATGTTTCAATGCCCTAGTAAAGCTTTACATCAATATCTAATATTATTATTAAAATTTTTTTC
>MDTA01083060.1_pt1 | contig 27453 bp, 15 predicted proteins | sample 811151 | NCBI WGS metagenome assembly MDTA01 (sample SAMN05326648, study PRJNA326480) | marine metagenome | isolation source: seawater | place: Indian Ocean: South | collected 2010 | reverse complement strand
GCACTTGGATTCGACAATCGCGTTAAACAGCAGATTGAACGCCTCGTAGCCCTGTACAGAACCGTAGCCCGCCGAGAGCCCTGAGAAGTGCTCGCGAAAACGCGCTTGAAACTCCATGTACTCCTGGCTCTTCGACTGCGGGTCAACCACGGTAGCGACGTATAAGTTGTCAGCGGCTTCGCCCGCTCGCTGCCAAGCCTGCGATGAGTCGAGCAATTCGCCACCGAGCACGGGCTGGGTCATACCCATCTCACGCATATCGCGCATCATCTTTGCCGCCCAAGGGAACTGGTCGGCTAACAGCAATGCATCGACTTCGAACTTGGTGACCTCCTCCAACAGCTCACGATGATCCGTACGCGCATAAGCGTCGCGAGGCGAAGGGAGGTAAGAACGAAAATATGCGAGCTTTAGGTCACGCGTCGCATCGGGGGCTGCGTCGGCATCCAGCGTCGTTTCGCCATCATCGGCCTTTTAGGGACTCTGCGTTGCCCATGCTTTGCGTAGGTGAGCGGCAAATTCACGCGCCAGTGCCTCCCCCTGCTCAAAGCGGGCGTAGATCACGCCGATGCGGTTCCAATCGCGATGCTTCGTATAAGCGGCCAAGGTTTCAGCGAAGGCATCATCGCTCGGCACCATCCGGAAAGCGTACTTAAAGCGATGCCGCGTTAAGCGCGCTAGTGTTGCCTTGGGTGACAGGTACAGTATGCCTGCGTCCTCGTAGGCAACGGCTGAGGCGACCGCAACCCGAGAGCGTTCGTGACCGATAACGGCGCTGACGTCAGGGCGTTCAGCAATGCTTCTGGCGAGCGCGTTGTCGGTTTCCCCAGCGTCCGGTTCATCGACGAATTCCACCGTGATAAGCGGGTCCTCGACATTGCGCAGGCGTGTCGCCACCTGGCGTGGATCGCCTTGATAGTAGGGCTCGTCCTGACCGAGTGCGGCTGTCCATCTCTTTAGGCGCTCGAACGCTGATAGGTCCTTGGTTACCGGCACGTCTGAGAGCACCTTGCGATTTTGCTCAAGCCTCTCGTTAGCGGACGGAAAAACCAACTTAATGCGACTGGCAAGCTCCGAGCGGATAAGCCAATCCTCAACGCTTTCACCCGGGCGGTGGGCGACATGCGCGGCCTGCAGGTCCATCGCGGCGGCGGTGACCCCCTGAATGAGACTCATGCGGCCGTCTTCGAACCAGGGAACGACAATGCGCATCGGCGCTGGTGGCCACAGGCAACCCGACTCGTGCTCGTCGGAGACATACTTGTCGGTAGGCGATTGGTGGTACACCTTCTGCGTCAGTAAGGCAAAACTTAAGGATGCGAGCACGACTACGCTAACTCCGACACGGCGCATCGTCCCGGCGATGTACTTGTCCACGGCGGCGCCCTAATTCTCTGGCGAGATAGGCAAAATGAGCGGCAGCCCGTCACCCTGACGGCCAATTATGATCGTCTTAGTGTTCGGCGAGGCGGCCAATTCCTTGGTCGCCATCACCGACTGCCACTGCAATACGTTGGGGTCCTTTAATGACTTGGCGACGATCTCGTTGTACTGCTTGACGCCCTTTGCCTCAGTCTTGAGCCGCGCCACCTCTTCTTCCGCCACGCGCTTGCGGAACTCGTAGGTTTCAAGGCGCTCTTTCTCGACCATTTTGGCAGTAATTTGCGCCTGCAGTTTCTCAGGCAGTTTGACCGAGCGAATCAGCACCTCATCGATTTCAAGGTAGTTCTGCTGTGCTTTTTCAAGGCTTCGCTCGAGCACTCGGGCGGCGACCGTCGTCGCGTCACGATAGATTTTCTCAACTGGGTGAGAACCAATGATCCGACGCAGCGCAGACTCGATCTCAGGTTGAATAACCTTCTCTTTGTAGTCCGGTCCTACGTTTTTGTGCAGGAGACCAACCAGTTCGTAGACCGGCCGCCAACGGACAGACACTTCAAGCTCGATGGCAATGCCTTCCAGCGTCAATGTAGTCATGGAGTAGTGATACTCCTGGATGCGCGCGTTGTAGACATGAATCTTGTCCCACGGCGGCACGTAGTAGAAGCCTTCAGGCACTGGTTTGTCGGTTACCGTGCCGCCGTCGAATCGACGGTACATGACGCCAACTTCGCCCGAGTAAATGGTGACGAAGATACTCGGCCAAAAGTAAATCAACGCGAACAAAATAACACCGACTACCCACAGCAGGCGCGTACTGAGCGCGCGCGACCAACGCACCAACTTGCGCTTGCGAGGCGACCAAATGTCGCGCTCGGGCTGCTTCCGCTTATCGTCAGCCGTCGCTTCGGCATCGTTGTTGGTTGTGTCGGTCAACGTGCAGTCCTAGCTAGGCCTAACACTGAGCCATTCGCTTGCCAATACGCGTGGCGCAAACCGAGCCCGCTTTAACCACGCATGCGCAGCCCGGCAGGTTGAAAACAACAAGCGAAAGCACCGGCTGTTGGATGCGCCATATTCGACGCAAAGTGACTGCTCGTAAGGGTAAGGGCGACCCGCTACGCGTAAATGCACAAAACCAATTCCTGCCGAGAATGCTCGCCTGTTGACAAGGCATCAATTGTGGCATGATACGGTAAAATCCGTGCAAGCAGGAGCCGTCGCGCATGCTTACCCTAGTATGCGAGTTCGACTGCAGCGCGGTTCCTCTCAACTGGTCGTGCGCAGCTTGGCTGTCTCATCCGGTGCACTAGGTGAGCCCCGGGCCAACCATGGCGCTCAAACGTTCTACACGACGGGAGTGATTGAGATTGTTGGGCGCCATTAAGCAGCAGCCACTTGTCGTGTTACTTAAAGGCGGCTCGGCTATGCTGACCGTCAACATGGCGCTAATCATCACGCTGTCGGGTATATCTAACGCCGGTCTGCTGGCGATTTTCAACGGCGCCGCTGAGAACGCCAGTAACGAAGAAGCAAACGGGCGCTACCTAGCAATGTTTGCGGTCGCCATCGTTTTGTATGTAACGACGCAGCGGCACATCATGTTCCGCTCCATCACTCAGGTCGAAAAGCTGCTGGACGGCATTCGCGTGCGGGTTGCTGACAAGCTAAGGTCAACCGAACTGCAAGATCTGGAGCAGATGGGGCGCGGCGAGATCTTTGGCGTTGTAGCCCGCGCCACACAAACAATCTCTCAAGCGGCAGCAACCCTCGCGGTCGCCTTGCAGGCCATCATCATGGTGACGTTCAGCGTCATCTATCTTGCGTCGTTGTCGCCAACGGCGTTTTTTATAACGGTTGGCCTGTCGAGCCTCGGCATTTACGTCTATTTGCAACGCCAGAAGGGTCTCAACGTTCTGCTGAGACAGGCGCAAGATAGCGAGGATGAGTTCTTGGGGCTGTTGACCCATCTGGTTGACGGCTTCAAAGAGATCAAATTACGCATCGCGCGCGGACTTTCTCTGTTTTCACACTTGCGCCGCACATCCGCCAAGGTACAGCATTTAAAGTCTACAACCGGTCACGAGTTCTCCGGACAGATCGTTTTCGCCCAGTTGACCTTCTACATGCTTCTCGCTGGCGTCGTGTTCTTATTGCCGCGCATGAGTTCGGAATACTCAGAAGTGGTTCTGCAACTGACCACTGCCATCTTGTTCATCATCGGACCGCTCAGCACCATTGTCGGCTCCATACCAGTATTTGCCGCCGCAAACGTGGCCGCCGACAGCATCATTAAGATGGAACAGCGCTTAGTCACGGTCGAAGAAGTGCGCAACCCCAAGGCGCCCAAGGAATCGCCCTATTTGGTGCCGTTCTCAAACATTGTGGTTGATGAGGCAGCGTTTTCGTACCCGATTCGAGGAACCGTCGAATCGTTCAAGCTCGGCCCCATCAGCTTCGACGTCAACGCCGGCGAGATACTGTTTATCGTCGGCGGAAACGGCAGTGGTAAGTCTACCCTGCTTAAAAACCTGACCGGTCTTTATTTCCCACAGACCGGATCGGTGTCACTCGATGGCGTGATGCTAACGCCGGAAACTGCCGATTGGTATAGAAGCCACTTCTCGGCCGTATTTAGCGACTACCACTTGTTTACCCGTTTATACGGACTAGAAGACGTTGCCGCCGAGCGGGTCAATGAGCTACTCGAGCTTATGCAGATTTCGGGCAAAACGACCTTCGAAAACGGTCAGTTCACGACGCTTGACCTTTCTCAAGGGCAACGTAAGCGCCTTGCCATGCTGGTTGCATTAGCTGAAGACCGACCCGTTTTGGTTTTAGATGAGTGGGCAGCCGATCAGGACCCGCCGTTTAGGCAGTTCTTCTATGAGGAGTTGCTACCAATGTTAAGAGAAGATGGGAAAACCATCGTAGCTGTCACGCATGATGACAAATATTTTGGCTGCGCAGACCGAGTGGTGAAAATGGACTACGGCGCGATGGTGCCGTACGAATCGAATTGAGCGTCGCGCAGACCGTGTCAACCAACGGTGCAAAGTACGCAACTGTCGCGGTACGCAATGCCACGAAGCTAGCGCGAGCGCACTTGCCTTGCCCCTTGATCTGTGCCTGATAGCGGGGCACCATAGCGAAGGGGAGGTGGGGCCTCCAAATTACCACATCTTTCGACGGAAAAATCCCCAGCGTTCCGAGTTGTGCCGGTCGACGAACTTACCTCGAACACCGACCGCTCGAACAAGCACGACGTTAGTTTGATGGAAAGTAAATCACTACTACCAATAGAAACTGGAGAGGAACACATTTCAATGGATAAACAAGCAGAAGCGCTGAAGATCGTGAACTATCATGTCGGTGCGTCCGCAGTGGTCGGTTGCGTGCCTGCACCGGTGATCGACATGATTGGCATCACCGCTGTCCAACTCAACATGCTGCGCAAGATCTCCGAAATCTATGAAGTTCCGTTTACCCGCAACATCGTCAAGTCGCTGCTAAGCGCCCTGGTCGGTGGCGTTGCGCCAACCAAAGCCGCCGCAGGCGCTGCTGGCTTGGCGCTGAAATTCATACCCGGTGCCGGTACTGTCGTCGCGCTGGCAACCGTGCCAGCCCTGGCTAGTGCAACTACCTATGCCGTCGGGCGTATCTTTGTTGAGCACTTCGAAAGCCAAGGCACCTTCCTGACGTTCCGGCCGATCGCCGCACGTGAGAAGATGCACGAGTACATGGACACTGCACCGGCAGCTCGGGCGGACGCCACTGAAGAGGCGACGGTGGCAGAATTCACCGAGGCCGAAGCCGCTGAAGCGACGCCGGCAAGCGCTTAATTCGCGCAAGCCCGCGAGGCATCGCTATCCTCGCAGGTAGCCGACGTCCCTGTGGGTGACAAGCCGCATGCGCACGCCAGTCATGCGAGTTGCGTATCAACGCGCCCTTGAAGTCATGTCAAGGGCGCGTTTTTCGTTCCGACACCCCCGCGTCACGGATTGGGCATGATCACGCTCCAGGAGTTGAGCGAGGCAACCGGGTTAACTGAGCCAGCGCTGCGCGTGCAGCTCGGCGAATATGCTATCGTCCGAGTGCCTGGCGGTCGTTTGGGCGTTCCGCGCGCATCGGCCAGAGACCTGCTCCTGTCGAATCATGGCGACTCGTTCACCCCTAGAGTTGTGACATTTGTCAGCCTGAAAGGCGGCGTAGGCAAAACGACCTCAGCCATCACCTCTGCAGTGCGCGCTGCGCAATATGGCTGGAACACTTGTGTGATGGATCTCGACGCACAAGCCTCTGCAACGCTAGCCTTCGACGCCATCCCGGAGCCGGATGCGCCACTCTTTTGCGACCTTTGGAGCGATCCCGATGACATGGTCGAGGCCGCCGTTGTGCCGATCCAGGACGGCTTGTCGCTACTTCCTTCGGCGCTAGAAAACGGCATGCTCGATACCGCTCTTGCCGACCCGCGCGATCAGTTAGCTGCCGCGCGCGGAGTTGCCGACGCGTTGACGCGCGCCGGGCAAGAACTGATCGTTATCGACTGTCCGCCCTCTCTGGGCACGGCGACCATCTCCGCCATATGCGCCGCCGACGTCATTGTCGTGCCGTTAACGTGCGACCCGTACTCGGTTAACGCTATTACCCTGACGCTGCAAGAGATCGCCGCAATCCACGACAACTACCGGATCGCCGAGCCGCAGGTTCTGCTTCTGGTGTCACGGTTCGACCGACGCGAGCGCGTTGGCTCCGAGTTGCTTGAGGAGTTGATGGCAAGCTATCCGGACAAGCTCGTTGCTCGCCCTATTCCAGTTAGCACAGAGTTCAATCGAGCGCTTGCTGAGCGACAGACCATTTTTGACCACAACCGGAGCTCGCCGGCCAAGCGCGAGTATGATTTGTTCGTACGAACGCTGTTGGGTCTTCACGTTGGAGAGGGAGCGCTGCACCCACATGGCTAAGAAGACGGTCACCAAAAAGGCGACGACCAAAAAAGCACCAACTAAGAAGGCGACGACCAAAAAAGCACCAGCTAAGAAGGCGGTTCAGGTGACGCGCACGCGCCGCCGGCCTTACGAGTTCCCTGCTGAACAGCCCGCGGCCGAGGCCGGTGCGTCCGTCCCATCTGGCGCGATAGCTGGATCAACTGAGTCCGCCGACGCAGTAGCTGCTCAGCAGCCAGTCGCGCGCGCGGCAGTTACACCTACCGCCGACGCATCAACCAACGACCAGCCGGCAGCACAGGATCGGTCCGCTGACACCACACAAGCATCCGTTACATCGGACCAACAGAGCGACTATGCACGCGTCAAGCGCACCAACCATTCCGCGCCCGGCCAAGAACCAGCCCGCGACAGCATGGCGCCGGTAGCCGATGGCAAGCAGGTAGCCGAAAAGCCGGCACAACCATCAACGGAATCTAAATCGAGCGCCGCAGCATCAAAACCGAAGGCCAAGCGTCAACCTACCACTGACGCAGAGCCGGCCCTGCCTAGCCGCGTCGATGGCATCATCAAGACGCACGTCATCATGGCGATGGGCATAGGTACCATTCCTGCACCGGTGTTCGATGCGATCGCTATTTCCGTGTTGCAAACTCGTATGGTTGGACAAATCGCCGACGCTTATGACGTCCCATTCGAGCGCACGCCGGCATGGACGGTGACTTCCATCACCGGCGTTCTCACCTTCCCCGGCGGCTTGGTCAGTAGCATGACCAAGAGCATTCCGGTCATCGGTCCGTGGCTGGGTGGCACCGCTGTGACGCTAGTCGCCGGTGCGAGCACCTATGCCATCGGCCGCGTGTTTGCGCAGCACTTTGGCGGTGGGGGCACTTTTCTTACCCTGGATCCGGTTAAAGCCAAGCAGGCTTACAGTGCAGGGCTCGATAAGGGGAAAGGCAAAGCGGCGGACATTGCCGCGCAAGCCGCGGGTCGATTTGGTTTTGGGGCTAAGCCAACGGCTTAGCAACACCGTGCGCATTTGCGCGCAGATGGCTCGTCGATTTTTTGGCTTGGGACTAGGTGAGCGCCATGGTGGACGAGCTGCCAGGTGCCGCCCAGAGGCACCTGGACTTTCGTGACCTAACGCAGGATTAGCGAACCTGAATCAGCTGTTGAGCTGGTAGCTGGCTCGGATCCAAAGAGATGACGCTGAACATTTCGGTCAGCAGATGGAAGGAATCGCGGTTCCAGCGCTCGCGCTCACGCCAAGAGGTGCTGGGATCGTCGACCACCAAGTCCTTTATCTCGTACTTAGTACCCCGGTAGGTGGCGGCCACAACCGGCTTCGAAGTAGCGCTTTTCACACCAGCCCACTTGGTGCGCAGAATCGGCTGTGTCTGCGAGGCCGGAATCTTATCCAGGAAATCATCCTTGTGTCTTGCCACCAGGTAATCGAATACTGCTTGTTCGGTGGCCATCGCGGTCAGCAAAGCGTCGAAGGTGCGGAAGGAGAACTCCACTTTGGGTCTGCCTTTCGTCCGTTTTGTATGGACGCCCTCGAGGAAGTTGTACCGGTCGGGGTCACTTGCGATCAGGGCGAACATGCCTTCCATGCCGCCGTTAAACTTCATCCCTTTGGCCGTCACATCGAACAGACCCTGCTTTTGCATTTCACGCATGAGCCCAGCGAAGCGCAGGAAATTGCGGAACGAGTCCAAGCGTTCTTCGTCAGGCACGTTGCGCAGATGCAGCCGCTCACCAGAGGCCCACTCAAACGTTACCTTCTGCGTCATGGTGCGCAGCAGTTGATCAGCGGACACACCCTGACCCAGTAGACTGAAAAACACGTTGGCACCAATAGGGCTAAGCAGGGCGTTAGCGAAGGACTTACCGGCCAGCGGTGCAAAGCCAAAGGTCGGCGTATCAACGGATGACAAGCTAAGCGAAGGCGTCAGCGTTTTCGTCAGTTGCTCCGTGATCGTAGGACGGGTGCCCGTGTCGCTGCGACTGAAAGAGGTCCCGAAGGTCGCGCTGTGTTGATGCGACGAGCTGATGCTGGCCAGTTGTAAGAAGTACGGCGGGTGGCCCTGGTCTCGGCGAGCGAGGTTCATGAGCATTTGGCCGTTGGATGAGTCCGCATAAGATGCGGCGAAGTCTTCGTAATCTTTTTTGAGGACTGCGCCACCGCAGCCGGTTAGTACAAAGGCGACTACCGAAACAACGACGCCCCTTGCTAGTCGAGTCAAATCGCGCCCAGTTGAATGCATGAGTGCAATCTCCTTGATTTGTTTTACCTATGTTCCGAAGAGGGCGCTTGGCAGTCCGCTGGAGTACGTAACGCCAATATAGCGGCCAACTTCTTCCTCAGGCTACGAAACTAGAAGATTTCACATTTATTGTCAATAAGTTACTAGATTAACTTAATGCATTAAATTAAGAACAGAACATAGATATCACTACACATTCCCCGCCCCACGGCGATCCGCGCTCGGTTGACCGCTTGTCTGGCAACGATTTACGCTGCCCATTGCGGCCGCGCGTTCAGCGCATAAGCCTTCGTCGTCAAACGGGTGTTGACCAATGAAATCACCGAGCGGATTGATACGCGTCAGCACCCCAACAACGCGAACGGACGGCGAAGAGCCGACAAAAACCCGCGACCGCCAATCGCGCGCCTTGGATGAAGTGCATTTCTACTCAGGCGTAGCCGCCAGCATCGGACTGGTACCGGTACCGACGGTCGATATGGCAGGGCTAGCTGCGGTCCAATTGCGAATGTTGAGTGAGATCACCAGCATTTACGGGCAGTCATTTAACCAACACTTGGCTCGCTCCTTCATTTTGATGGTGCTCGGCAGCGTCGCGCCCACAAACGCGGCGTGGGGCATAGGGGCCTCACTCGTGAAGGCGGTGCCCGTGCTCGGCACCGTGATCGGTTGGGCAACCATGCCGGCTTTTGGCGGTGTAACCACCTATGCCGTTGGCCGCATCTTCATTGAGCACTTCGAGTCGGGTGGCACCTTTCTCAACTTTGACGGTGCTAGAGGCGTCGTCCAAGCGCGTGCAAGAGTCAGAGCGAGCAGGCAGTCGTAGCTTAGCCACCAGATCTCAAATGCCCCGCCAGCGCCGACCGGTAATAATAGAGCCACCAATTCATGTCTTTGCGTTGGAAAATTGAGCCCGCAGGGGACAACCCGTCCGATTTTGGGCAGTTACAAGACCAAGCGCATGTCTGGTTAGCAAACCCGCACGTGCTGTCGGCGGCAGCGCAGCAGCAACGGTACGAGCAATGGCTGTCAGATACGGAGCTGACTCGCTATCAGCGTTTTCGCTTCGACCGCGACCGGCACCTGTATCTGGTGGCGCATGCGCTTAATCGAGTCGTACTGTCGCGCTATACACCCGGCGTTGATCCGGCCATGTGGCGCTTCGTAACCAATGAGTACGGACGGCCAGAGCTCGAGCCGAGCATGCCGTTCGCAAACCGGCTTCGATTCAATATTTCACACACGCACGGCTTTGTCGCTTGCATCGTTACCGACGGCATCGACTGCGGTGTTGACGTTGAACAAGCGCGCCCGTTGGACGAACTGTGGGCCATTGCCCATAGCGTTTTTGCTGAGCGCGAACTGGCCGACCTCCGCAGCCTGGAAGTGCTCGACCAGCATCCTCGCTTTTACGATTACTGGACGCTTAAGGAGTCCTACATCAAAGCCCGCGGCATGGGTCTCTCGCTGCCATTACAGGGCTTTAGCTTTCGGTTCGCAAACGGGGAGCTGCAAGGCGTTGAATTCGACCCGTCACTCAACGACGACGCCACCCAGTGGCAGTTTCACGTCGCGCAAGTCGCCTCAAAGGACCACAAACTGGCGGTTGGCCTTAAGATTGGATACACGACACCACGCCAGATTGTCTGCCGCTGGCTTGAACCCTAGTCACCATTAAAATGCCCCTGAGCACGGACTACCAAACGCTTACCAGTTCGTCATGTGGGTCGGCATCCAAATCTCGCTCCGGCGGGTAACCCATGCAATTAGAGATGTACAGCACACCATCGACGAGCCGTCGACGGTTACGGTGCTGATGCCCGTAGACGTGCGCCGTTGCTCCTAGGCCGCGCAGTTGCTCATCCAACTGTGTGCAGCCTGCGACGCGGGAAAAGTTGAAGCTAGGATAGTCATCTTTACGTAGATTGGGATTAACGACCGCTTCATAGTCAGTTGAGAAGATCAGGTCTTGCCGGGGCAAGAAGTGGCTAAACGTCACTACTGGCTCATCGTCATCGACTTCTAGATGCTCGGGATTGGTAGCCAACAGCCGCAATGCCACAGGGTCAGCGTCGGCGCTTGCGGTCGGCCAGCGGACAAAGTAATTGTCCGCCCACATGGTGAGGGTTGGATCCTCTCCGCGCTTCCTGACAAATAAACTACCCGCGCCTTCCTCGGGTTTGATGTACCACGATTTCAGCGGCACAACCCAAGCGTGTCCGGTCTCACCCAATGGGACTCTACCCGGCTTCGTTTCCACATTGATCGAGTCGCACAAGTGATCGATGGCGCGAAGCTTTTGCCAAGAGTCGGGAAACTCCTTGCGTCGAATCCAAAGCTCGTGATTGCCCGCCGTGAAGAACACACGTGCAAATCGGTCGCGCAGTGCGCCCAGTGCCTGTTCAAGGCGGTCAAGGTTATCGCTCACATCGCCGGCCACGATGAGCGTGTCCCGCTGGTACGCATCACTGGATAAAGCAGTTACCCAGGCAAGGTTGGCCGAGTAGTCAACGTGCAGGTCGGAGACTGCGTATACCCGTGCCCCAGCGGATTTGACGGTTACCGTAGCGGTCATTAACTTAAGCGCGCCTTGTTAAACGCAGTCACTATCATGGAAGCTCGAACCAGCATACTCTCGACACTAACCCGCTCGGTGCTCGCCGTCGAGACTCATCGGCGTTGTCGAACAACTCGCTTACTGCACTCGGTGTTACTGCCGTGAGCGGGGCGGCGAGTGCCTGGTTCAGCGTGCCGCGGCCACAGCCGGACGCGGAGTTCACATTGTATTGCTTCCCCTACGCAGGCAGCGGTGCGTCCTGTTACTTCCAGTGGGCTCGCGCCTTTGAGGCGCACGGCGTCGAAGTGCGGTCGATCCAACTCCCAGCTCGGGAGAATCGCTTGCGAGACGCGCCACTTGCTAGCATTGACGCCATCGTCGCCGCGCTGGTCGGCTTGCTCGATAACGGCAACAGTCGGCCGTTTGGCTTCTTCGGCCACAGTATGGGCGCTACCGTCGCCTTTGAGCTGGCGCTTGCCCGTCAGCGTGACCCCGGCTGCGGACCACAGTTCTTGGTTGCCTCGGGAGCGTCCGCGCCTCAGCTGACGCACACTGACGACCCCCTCCACGGGCTTGATGACCAGCGGTTTATCCAAGCGGTCTCCGAACGATATGGCGGTATTCCGGCGGCCGTTCTTGAAAACGAGGAACTACTGTCGCTAGTTCTGCCGGCTTTACGCGCCGACATGCAGGCGGTCGAAACCTACGAGTTCGCCCGCGGGCAGTCGCTAAAGTGCCCACTGTACGTCTACGGGGGTACGGAGGATGTACGTGTCAGCGAAGCCGATATCGACGCCTGGCAAGAGGTCAATCCGCCCCGCTTCACCAAACAACTGTTCTCGGGTGACCATTTTTTCATCAACGACCATCGCGAGCTGTTGGTAGAACTGATCACCGAAGCGTTTCGCGCCAGTTAGGCAGGCGCGCGTCGCTAGCTCCGGCGACGCGTAACACCTCAAGCGGCAGTGCGACTAGCGTCCGCCTCGGCGGCCAACATCGCGTCGGCAATGATTGTCAGGCCCTGCTCGAGCTGGGCGTCCTCGATGGTGAGCGGACAGAGCAGTTTCACTACTTCGTCATAGGCACCGCTGGTCTCTATCACCAAGCCTCGCGCGAAGCATTGCTTACAAACCGCGCCGGCAAATGCGCCGCTGCTCATCTCGATGCCCATCATCATGCCAGCGCCTTTGATGCGCACCGCATGGTTAGACGAAGCCACAATGGCCGATAAGCGCTCAGCAAGCATGGCCGAGCGGCGCTTCGTTAGCTGCTCGAGTGCGTTGTCACTCCAGAACAGCTCCAGTGCCCGCGCCCCGGTGACAAACGCGTGGTTGTTGCCGCGGAAGGTACCGTTGTGCTCACCGGGCGCCCACACGTCCAGGCGCGGATTAAACAGCACCGCCGCCAACGGCAACCCAAAACCGGACAAGGACTTGGCCATGGTCACGATGTCTGGCTCGATTCCACTCGTCTCGAAGCTAAAGAACGGCCCGGTGCGTCCACAACCTGCCTGGATGTCGTCAACGATCAGTAAGGCACCGTGGCGCCGGGCTACAGCTTCAATAGCGCGGGACCACTGCGGACTGGCGGCGTTTAACCCACCCTCGCCCTGCACCGTCTCCAACAAGATGGCAGCCGGTGGCTCCACTCCAGAACCGGCGTCACACAGTAGCTGGTCGAGTTGCGCGGCGGTGTCGACGTCGGCACCGAAGTAACCATCGTAGGGCGCACGCATCACGCCGTCTAAGCGCGTGCCCGCACTAGCTCTTTTGGGAGCATTACCGGTAGCGGCCAGAGCGCCTAAGGTCATGCCGTGAAAGCCGTTGGTAAAGGCGATCACCGACTGGCGCCCGGTTACCTTTCTCGCCAGCTTGAGGGCTGCTTCGACGGCGTTTGTGCCGGTGGGGCCAGGAAACATCACCTTGTAGTCGAGCTCGCGTGGTTTGAGCACCAAGCGTTCAAACAGGGTCAGGAAGTCGGCCTTGGCACTGGTGTGCATGTCCAGGCCGTGGGCAATGCCGTCGGCGCACAGGTAGCTCACCAATGCATCGCGTAGGTCCGGGTGATTGTGACCGTAATTAAGGCTGGAGCACCCGGCCAGGAAGTCGATGTACTCTCGCCCGTCCGCGTCGAACAGCGTCGCCCCACGCGCAGCGGTAAACACGGTTGGAAAGGCTCGACAATAAGAGCGAACGTTTGACTCGCGGCGCTCGAATACGTCGCGATTCAATTCAGCATTCATGGTCATTACCTCCCGTCACCGCTACTAGGTGGACTAGTCTTCCGTCCTAGCGAGCGCCGTGTAGTCGTGCCCGACACAGAAGTACTCTCCGTTGCCCGTCATTTCCAGGCGCGGCACTTGAAGATTCAGGGTAAACCGACGCTCCAATAGCTGTCGCAGCCAAATGTCACATTTCTGGCTCCACAGACCATAGTGGAATTCGCCCAAGATCCAAGTCGCGCCGGCCAGAGCGTCGCGCGATTCGGCCAGGCCAAACTCGCCGCCCTCAATGTCTAACTTGATGCCGTAAGGTCGGTCCGGTTGAACCAGCTCGGCGAGACCGGTCGCCTCACCCGTAGTGTGCTTTGCCCCTTCAACGTCCATCACCGTGGAGCACAGCATATTAGTGCTGCAGGAGGCACCTTCAACGCTGACCAGTGTCGCGGTGCCGCTGCGACCCGCCACAATTGTATGCACGACTTCAGGCGAAGCTATCAACCCGTCGTTACTTGCCAGAGTACGGGTCATTGCCCGCATGTTGGCCGCGCTCGCCTCGACCGCAACCACCTGCGCCTGCGGATAATAGCTGTGCAGATAGACCGACGACAAGCCGATGTACGCGCCAAAGTCGTAGATGCGCTCGACCGGCACGCGCTGGTGCTCGTAGTTACGCCGAATCAGCACTTCGAACAGATTGCTGTACGCCATCCAATCGGCCGGCAGGCAAAGTGTGTAGGCCTGCCCGTGCAGGTTGATCGACAGCTCAACCTCCCGAAGGACAAAGTCGTTTGGCTGGGTAGCGACGGCAACTGCGACGCTCGTTAGCCATTCTTTTGCGAACTCGTCGCCCGCCAGCGCGGCGATGGCAGTTGGCGCGTTGGCTAAATCCGCAGCCAGGCCTTCCCGGTCGGCGTTGACCACCGCCCTTGCCGCCTGCAAGTCAGCGGGTGACAGTTTAGACATCTGGCACAGGATGCCTTCATCGCCATCGCCCATCTGCGTCAGGTCAGCGTATTGGACGACACACGCCGCTAACTCCTCGTGGGTCAGCAGATGGCGCAGACGTCGGAACAGATTGTGAAAGCGACGCGCCGGATGGTCCGGGTTGACGATGCACAACTGGCAGTTGCAAAGATCGTCGGTATCCGTCATGAGGTTGCTACTTCATCATCCACGGTTACCTGCAGCACCTTGAGGTCGGAGGCCATCGCTTCGAACACGCTACGCCAATCGCCTCGGCGCGGCTGGCGATAAACAGTGGCGGTGGGAAACCAGGTGGATGTTGGCCCCTCGCTGGCCCAGCGCCAGTCAGGAATGAACGGTGCCGCGACCCAAACGTTCGCCCCCATGGCTCCAGCGAGGTTGGCTACCGCCGTATCGATGCTGATGACCACATCCAGCCCCGCAATAGCGGCCGCCGTGTCAGCAAAGTCGCGCAGCTGGGGCGCCAAATCTTCCACCACCAAACCTGCGGGCGCGGGGTGCAACTGCGCCTGCGGGCTGCCGACTTGCAGGCTGTAGAAGGTCGCATTCGGCACGCTGGCGAGCGCTGTCATTTCGGCCAGTGCGGCGCTCTTGTCTGCCACCTCAAAGTGCGCCGCAGCGCTCGCCCACACTAGCCCAACTCTCAATCCGGGCGCGTCAAAAGTTTGCGCGGTTGCACCAAGGTAAGCACCGGGCCACGGGCAGTCGTCAGCGATGCCGAAGCGCGCCACCAACTCAGCCGTTTGTACGTGGTAATCACAATCCGTGACGTCAGCATCTAAGGTCACAACCCGGGACACACCATCGAGTGACTCAAACAGCCGCACTAACGCAGGCCGGCAAGCGACCACTACCTCGGCGCCGCGCTCGGCGAGCACGGGGACGTAGCGCACGTACATGATGTCGTCGCCAAACCCTGCGCCCCAAACAACGATACGCCGACGTTCCAGTGGCTCGCCCTGCCATCTAGGTACGTCGTACAGAGGCGGGCCGAAGGCGTTGTAACGGCAACAGTCCAGCAACAGCTGTCCCGCTCGCTGTGCGTCGCCTGCCAGTAGATGGAGACGAATCAACAGGGAAATCGACGCTTCGGTCGCTTGCTCTAACGTCTCCAGCATTTGAATAGCGCCGGCGTAGTCGCCGCGCTGATGCGCAATCACGGCGCCGAGTTGCTGAATGCCGGGATAGCCGCCTTCGACTGCTGCCTCCACATAAGCGGCCGCCGCCTCGAGATTTCCATCTTCGAATGCGGCATAGGCCAGCGCTGCGTTCCGTTGGCTCATGGTAAGGGCTCTCCCGGGAATACTCTGAAATGGTCGTGTCAGTTGGCCGATGTGGCGACCGCTCGAAACACATCGAGCAACGCTTTGCAGTTCGCCTCGACATGCGGCTCGAGCAACATGTCGCCATGTCCACCCGCCCCGTCTAGGCATTCGAAGCGCCCCGTCGTGACCTCGCGCCAGGCCGGCTGACTGGTGATCACTGTGCCACCTTCATCGATGTATTGCGCATCGCTATGCGGGCTCTTGATGAGATGGATATTGGCGGCGATAGGCTGCGTTTCAGTGACCGACGATAGGTACGCGTAGTAACGTTTTATTCGCCGCACCACCTTGTCGCGCAGCACTTCGGCGTTAACCACCCGGTTGACCCCGTCCGACTCGAGGAAGGCGTTCGCTAGGTCTTGCGCCTCCGACTCAGGAAACGCGAAGGTTTGCATGAAGCGCGATGAGTCCAACATCACCACACCGGCCACGGTGAGTCCGCGGCGCTCGAGTTCAGTGGCGACCGCAAATGCGATGTTGCCGCCTCCGGAGTAGCCAAACAGCAAGTAAGGGCCGGTCGGGTCAGTTGCGACGACCAAGTCTGCGTAATCGGCGATGCGGGTGTCCGCCTCGATAAAATTGAAGGCGTAAAAGTCAAAAGCCGGCAACATTCTGGCAAGCCGAGAATAACTGAGCGCATCGGTGGTACCAGGCGGAAAGGCAAATACCTTTGGGCCCGAGTGTTCAGCACTTAACGGAACCAATGCGTGGTCAACCGCTTCATTGCCGAATTGCACCGTATCGAGCACCGTTTGCGCTAACGCGCGGATGGTCGGTTGGGTAAACACTGTGGTCAACGCTAGGACGGCGCCGAAGCGCTGCTCAATCAACGACACCAACTTGGCGGCGAGTAGACTATGACCGCCTAGTGAGAAGAAGTCTTGCGTCACGCCGACCGGCGACGTACCGAGTACTTGCTCCCAGATGAGTGCCAGCTCGCGCTCAGTCTCGGAACCGGGGGCTGTATACTCGACGGTCGCCGACTCCACGGCCGGGGCGGGGAGCGCGCTACGGTCGACCTTGCCGTTGGGATTAAGTGGAATATTATCCACTTGCAACAAGTGTTGCGGCATCATGAAATCTGGCAACTGCGCGCCGAGGTGGTCCTTTAGCGCTTCGGTTTGAACCACATCGCTGACGGTGAAGTGAGCAACTAGCGATACCGCGTCGTTGTCGCCAGCGTGGGTGCCAACCACCGCCGCTTTGATGCCCGGAAAGCTCTGTATCGCAACTTCAATTTCACCTGGCTCGATCCGAAAACCGCGGATCTTGATCTGGTTGTCGATGCGACCCAGGTACTCCAACGTGCCATCGCTGCGCCAACAGGCGAGATCGCCGGTCCGGTAGAGCTTTTGGCCCGACATGAACGGATGCGCCACGAACCGTTCGGCCGTCAGTTGCGGGTCGTTCCAATAGCCAAGGGCGAGACCATCGCCACCCAAATACAACTCACCGGTGGCACCCGGCGGCAGAAGACGACGCTCTTCATCGAGCACGTAGGCGGTCGAGTTCGCGATCGGCCCGCCAATGGGAATCGAGGTGCGATAGTCGCCGGCGGCGATGGCGTAACAGCAAGAGAAGGTGGTGTTCTCGGTTGGCCCATAGCCATTGATGAGCTGACAATCCGGTAACGCGTCGCGCGCTTTGCGGATGTGCGCCACCGACAGCGCTTCGCCGCCAACCAGTAGCTGGCGCACGGGACGCAACCCTTGCGGGTTTTCGTTGATCATCAGATTGAACAGACCAGCCGTTAGCCACAGCGTCGACACCTGTTCGCGCGCGATGGTCGTGGCCAGTTCGTGCAAGCTCTGCTGCCCGGCCGGCGCCACTGCCAGTCGCGCACCGTTTAGCAGTGGGCCCCAGATTTCGAACGTCGCGGCGTCAAATGAAACCGGTGCGTACTGAAGAAACACCTGCTCTTTGCTGAAGTCGGCGTAGGTGGTGTTACACACCAGACGCAAAATTGCCCGGTGCGAAATAGCAACCGCTTTGGGCTGTCCGGTCGAACCGGAGGTGTAAATCACATAGGCCAAAGAGCCGCCGTCAACCTGAGTTGCAGGGCTGACGTCACCGGGTTCGCTGGCTGCGTCCTCGGTCGTCAACGTGCCTACGCTTGCGATGGCGGCGACGCCGGTCGGAAACCGCTGTTCGCCAGCGTCGTCGGTAATCACCAACTTAGCGGCAGCATGTTCCACCATGTAGGTCAGTCGCGACGCCGGGTACTCAAGATCGAGCGGCAGATAGGCGCCGCCGGCCTTCAAGATGCCCAATAAGACGACGATCAGTTCACCGGAGCGTGGCAACGCGACGCCAACAAGGTCGCCATCTTCAACGCCGTGTGCGTCGCGCAACGCGTGCGCCACCTGATTGGCACGTCGCTCCAGTTGTTCATAAGTGAGGCTTACGTCAGTGGCGCTAACCGCCACCGCGTGCGGGGTTTGCGCCGCCATTCGGGCGAACTGGTTGGCAACAGAGATGGTGGCCGGATAATCACGCGCTGTCTGATTGAATTGCTGGACCTGCGCCTCAACCGACGCATCGCCATCGTCGTCAGCTACGAATCCAAAGCTGGATAGCTTCATGACGATTCCTCCACAGCGCTGGTGGCAATGGTTTGTGCAAAGCGCTCCAGTATGTCGAGATATCGCTCGATTGACGACGCTGACCAAGCGTCAGCGTCGTATTCCAGAATCAACTCGAGCTGCTCGCCAGCAGCTTCGACCAGTAGCGTTAAATCAAACTTTGCGAACGGGAAGTCGAGGTCGAACCGCGATGTTTCCAGCACCGGTGTACTCGCCGCTTGGAGTGCGTCAGCAACGTTAATATCGAAGGCGTTCTGGAATGCGTAAACCACGTTAACGAGACGCTTCTCTTCACCGGCCACGCGAACGCCAAAGTCCCGTAGCACCCAATCATAGGGGTAGTCCTGATGCTCGAGCACCGCGTAGCTAGTATCGGTAACCGCATCCAGCAGTTGTTCAAACTCCATGTCTGGCGAGAAGTGCGTGCGCACGACCAGCAAGTTGACGAACACGCCGAGCAACGGCTCCAGTTCGGCACGTCCGCGGTTGGCAGCAACTACGCCTACGCAAATGTCGTCCTGACGCGTTAATTGGTAAAGGAATAGCTGAAAAACCGACAGCATGACGTTCGATACTGTGGTCGAGCGCTGCGCCGCTAGGGCACGTAAACCAGCGGAGCACGCCGCCGGCAGCACGCTGCGACGCCGGTCACCACGTTGTGCATCGTCGTTTGCCGCACCATCAAACGGTAGGCGCAACGGGCCGGTAACGCCGTCAAGCTGTTGCGCCCAGAAGGCTTGGCCGCGGCTTGTGCCCGCTTGGTTCTGCCACACGGCATAGTCGCGATACTGCAGGGGCATCGGCGACAGCTGCACTGAGGTGCCGTGCCGATTGGCCTCGTAGAGCGCCTGTAACTCTCGCGAGAAAACCTGCATCGACCAACCGTCACCGATGATGTGATGCATTACCAGTAGGAAGACGCTGGCATCAGCACACTCGACAACGACGATGCGAAACAGCGGTGCGTTGTTCAAGTCAATGCGGCGCGCAGCGTGCTGCTCTAGTAACGCTTTGGTCGATTTGGCGTCGGCACTCGCGGTGCTCGCCTCAACGGTTTCCATCGGGACTTCGACCTTCGCGAGTATCCGCTGGCGTGGCTCACTGTCGACAACACAAAACTCCGTGCGCAGTGTTTCGTGGCGTTGAATCAGCCGAGTTAGCGCCGCCTCCAGTGCCCCGCGGTCGATGCCCGCCTCAATCGTTAAGGCACTACTCATGTTGTAGCGCGCATCGGCGTGCAAACGGTCTTCGAGCCACAGTCGACGCTGGGCGCTGGACAACGGATAGTGTTCCTGATCCGCAACCGGGCGAATCTCTTCGTATGCCTGAACGCCGCTTTCACCCACCATCGCCGCTAGCGATGCGATGGTCGTGTGCTGCAAAAACTCGGCGATACTTAAGTCGACCTGCAACGCCTTCTCGATTCGGCCAACCGCCTGTAAGGCCTTGAGGCTGTGCCCACCGAGTTCGAAGAAATCATCGTCCAGGCCAACCTCATCGACGCCCAAAACATCCGACCAGATGGCGGCAAGCGCAACTTCCACATCACTCGTCGGCAGCGCGCGGGTAGGCGTAGCGAGCGATGGCGCTGCAAGCGCGGCCAGCGCCATTAGGTCCGCTTTACCGTTGCGCGTCAACGGCACGTGAGGGACAAACAGAATCTGCGCTGGAATCATGTAACGCGGCAAACGCTCAGACAGCCAATCGCGGAGCGAACGCTCATCAGCACGCGCGGGGTCGACAATCGCATAGGCCACTAAGCGCTGCTCTTCGTGTTCAGCGACCACAATGGCGCGCTCGACGAGCTCATGCTGGCCGAGCGCCGCTTCGATCTCACCTATCTCGATGCGGTAGCCACGTAGCTTCACCTGCGTGTCGATGCGGCCCAAATATTCGAGTTCCCCATCGAAGCCACGCCGCGCCAGGTCGCCGCTTCGGTAGAGCCTTACCGGCTTGCCGTCGAGACTGCGAACGACAAAGCGCTCGGCGGTGAGCGTTTCACGATTCAGATAGCCACGCGCAACACCGCCGCCGCCAACACAGATCTCACCGGCCACCCCATCGGGAACGGGCTCACCGCGATCGTCGAGCAAATGTAAGTCCAGATCGCGAAGCGGCGCGCCGATCAGCGAGCGGGTAGACGAGCAGTCACTTTCTCGCACCGTATACCAAGTTACATGCACCGTGGTTTCGGTAATGCCATACATATTCACCAAGGTCGGACTGCTATCACCGTAGACCTCGAACCAAGGTTTCAACATAGGTAGCTGCAAAGCTTCACCGCCGAATACAACCAGGCGAAGCGGTAACTGACGGCCGCAGCTGACCGCGATCGGTATCAGATGGCCAAACGCGGACGGGGTTTGATTCAGAACCGTGACGCCTTGCGTTTCAAGTAACGTATGAAAGGCGTTCGGGTCGCGTGCCGTCTCATCACTGACGATGACCAGCCGGCCACCGTGCAATAGCGCCCCCCATACCTCCCACACCGAGAAGTCGAACGCGATGGAGTGAAACAACGTCCACACGTCATCGGCACTAAACTGACAGTCTGGTTGCGTTGCATCGAACAATCGCAACACATTTGCCTGCGTCACCATGACACCCTTGGGTGTGCCGGTGGACCCCGAAGTGTAGATGACGTAGGCGAGGTCATCCGGCTGAACGTCGGTGCCGCTGTCAGCCATCTCGTTGCGCGCCGCGTTTGTGACTTCACCCAACGCCACCAGCGTCAACGCGTCGACATCGATGTTGCTAACCATCTCGCGCTGTGCGACCAAGACGCGAACACCGGCGTCTTCGAGCATATAGTCAACGCGCGCGCTGGGCGTGCCCGGGTCTATAGGCAGATAAGCACCACCTGCTTTGACTATGCCGATCAATCCAACAATCAGATCAAGACCGCGCTCCGCGATCAGCGCGACCAAGTGGCCCGCACCAACACCGACCGCTTTAAGCTGCGCAGCAACCTGGCGCGCCTTGTTGTCGAGTTCTTCATAGGTCAGCGATACGCCGTCGTGCGTAACGGCAAGGCGCTCGGGATTGTCAGTGACCTGCTGTTCAAAGCGAGCGACTAAGGTGTCGGTAACCAGGATGGTCTGCTCGGCACGGCCGGCGTCGATACAGGCGCTCGCTTGCGTTTCGTTAAGCAAACTAACGCTACGAGTGGAAGCACTAGGGCTCGCATTCACCACCTGCACCAACACGGTGCGCATAAGGGCAAACAGCCGCTCGATAGCAACGGGTGTGAGGCGCGTTGCTTGATAGCTAATTCGAAGGCGAAGCCGTTCTCCCTCACTGGCAGCCACCAGCGTCAACGCGTAGTTGGTATGGTCGATGGCGCGACCGCCCGAGAATATCGGCAGGGCGGCGTCAGCCTGATCCGGCAGACTCTGCTCGAGCGGATAGTTCTCGAATACCAGCAAGCTATCAAACAAAGCGGCGTTGGCGGGCAGCTGCGCGCTGCGTTGGATGTCGGCAAGCGGCATGTAACCGAAGCGACTGTTGTCTTGATGCCGGTCCTGTAACGCTTGCAACCATTGCGCCAGTGGTTGCTCATCGACAGAAACGACCAACGGCACGGTATTGATGAACAATCCGACCATGTCTTCGATGCCCGGTAGGTCGATGTCCCGTCCAGAAATAGTTACACCAAAGGCGACGCCGTCCTGCCCGCTCGTGCGCCCTAGAATCAACGCCCAAGCCCCTTGGAACAGCGTGTTTAGCGTCAGGCGAGAATGGCGCGAGTAGGTGGCGATGGCGTGGCTCTCATCGACCGGAAAGTCGAAGGTCATCTCCGCGCGGTCATCCGTTGTGGAAGACTCACTACCTAGCTGTGCGAGCGGCAGCGGGGTTGGCGCGTCAATGCCGGCAAGTGCCGCGTCCCAGTAGTCTTGCGCCGCTGAGCTGTCTTGTTCTGCAAGCCAGCCGATATAATGCTGGTAAGGCGCAACCGGCGCCAGTTGCACACCGTCGCGCTGATAGACCTGCATGAGGTCCTGGAACAGGATCGGCAGACTCCAGCCATCCAACAGCAGATGGTGAAAAGACAGCACAAAGTGCCACGCGGTATCTGCGATACGCACAAGTTGGCAGCGCACGAGCGGTGGCGTGGACAAATCGAAACCGAGCGCACGGTCGCGCGCAAGCAGGATGTTGAATTGAGCCGCAACCTCATCGTCGCTCAAATCACGCCAATCGAGCTCGTGCCAAGGCAGCGCCACGTGTCTGGGCACAAACTGTAGCGGCGGTTGCGCCGCTGTCCACAGCCCACTTCGAAGCACGCTGTGTCTAGCAAGAGCCGTCTGCCAGGCTTGCTTGAAGCGCTCCGTGTCGAAGTTACCGTCAACCCGACAGGTCAGTTGCTCGAAGTAAGCAGCATCACCGCTCTCGTCGAGCAAGGTATGAAATGCCATCCCCGCCTGCATTGGACTTAACGGGTACAAGGCCTGGATGCCGCGCCCGTGATGTGCAGCGAAGCTATCTAGCTGCGTCTGGTCAAGTTCGGCGAGTGGGAAGTCACTCGGCGTATAACCACAGGTGCTCGGATCAGAGCACAGGTTGATAAGTTCGGTCAGCGATGACTCGATTAGCGCGACGAGTCGCTCAACCGTTTGAGCGTTAAACTGCTGGTCGCTGTAACTGATGGTAACGCTCAGTTGGTCCCCGCTCGCCAGCGCATTGATGTCGAGGCTGTGCGCTCGTGTGCCGTCTAAGCATTGCGACTCACCCGTACTTTGCGGCGCATGCGTAAAGATGCCATCAGCGTCAGCTGCGGCAAACTGACCCAAATAGTTAAATCCGACCAGTGCGCTCGGTGGCGGCTCGGCGGCGTTCGAGTGATTGAGACGCTGAATACAAAACGCGGCGCCGTCGCCCGGCACGACGCGCAGCTGTTCTTTAATAGACTTCAACGTCGTACTCAAATCGCGCGACGCCGGGATGGTTAATCGCACCGGATAGATGGCGGTAAACCAGCCCACTGTACGTGTCGTATCGGGCGCACCGTCGCGATCGAAGCGCCCATGACCCTCGAGCGCGATCGGCCAGCTATCATGCCCGGTCCATTGCTGCAAACCGAGCAGGACGGCGGTCAGCAAAATGTCATTGATCTGCGTTCGAAACGCGGCAGGCGCCACTTCCAGCAGGCGACTGGTAGCTTCTTCGTCAAGCTTGAACGTACAGTGCGCCGTGCTATCCCAGGTGGCCCGCGCGTCAGCGTTGTCGTACGGCAAGGCAGGGCTTTGCGGCCAGCCTTGCCAGTAGCCGAGATCATCCTTAAGTGCGCCGCTGTCAGCGAGCTCCTCGAGGTACATTGCCCATGCCGCATACGAGGCGGTGCGCGGTGGCAAAGTGGCCGATTGACCACTCAGCGCAGCACTCATCGCCTGTTCCCAGTCGCTTAGCAATATCCGCCAGGAGACGCCATCAACGAGCAGATGGTGGATGCACCACAACAACCGCTGTCCGTGTGGAGTGTCGAATAGCACCATGCGGGTCAGAGGGCCGCCTTGCAGATTTAGCGACGCTTGCCAAGCACTGGCACGCTCAGCCAGCTCGGCAGCAAACTCGGCGCCGCCGCCGGCACTCAAGTCCTCGTGGTGAACCGGTAAGGTGAACTCGTCGTGGCTGTCGATGACTTGCGTCCAGCCGCTTGTTTCCTGACTGAAGCGGGTCCGTAGCGCCGCGTGTTGCTCAACCAGGATGTGCAAAGCAGAACGGACTTGTTCGAGTGTGATCGGCTCTCGCGGTTGCAGCAATACTGCTTGATTGAAGTATGACTTGTCGGCCAAGTCGAGCGAGAAGAACCAATCTTGAATAGGCGTTATCGGCGCCGGCCCGCTAGCGTGAGCCAGCTCGTCTGATGGCGCGGCTTCGGACAGGCCGACATGCAGGGCCAATTCCGCAACCGTTTGATGTTGAAACAGATCGCGAACGCTCAGCGCCAGACCGGCTTCGCGCGCCTTGGCAACGATCTGGATACTAAGGATGGAGTCGCCACCCAGTTCGAAGAAGTTGTCGTGCCGACCAATCTGTTGGCGCCCCAAGGCGCTGCACCACACATCAGCCAACTGCTGTTCGGTGGAGGTACGTGGCGCCTCAGCCTCCGATGTGGTGTCGAGCGCATCAGGTGTCGGCAGGGCGTGCCGGTCTACCTTACCGTTGGCGTTTAGCGCTAGGCTCTCGAATACCAGAATTCGGCTCGGCAACATGAACTCCGGCAGGGTCGCAGCCAAGTGTTTGCGTAACGCCTCACCAAGCTCGTCACTTGGCGCCTCGCCGTCGCCGAGCCCTGCATAAGCGATGAGCTGTCGGGTGCTGCCGTCCTCGTGTAACACAACCGCGGCTTGTTCAACTTTGGGGTGCGAGAACAACGTTGCCTCGATTTCACCCAACTCGATGCGAAACCCACGCAGTTTGATTTGCCGGTCCAGTCGCCCGACGTACTCGATGGCACCATCAGCGTTCCATAGACAACTATCGCCGGTCCTGTACAGTCGCCCCAACGTCGGATGACTGATAAATCGGTCGTCGGTCAAATCGGCCTGATTCAAATAACCAAGCGCGAGCCCGTCACCACCAAGGTGCAGTTCTCCGGGAATACCGACCGGCACCGGCTGACCACCCGGGTCGAGAACAAAGGCAGTGGTGTTGGCGAGTGGGCCACCGATCGGCACCGTGGTGGCATCGGCTTGCACCTCGGCAATCTCATACCACGTTGCGAAGGTGGTGCACTCGGTTGGGCCGTAGACGTGCAGCAGCCGCTTGGGCGGCTGGCTGTTTGCAACCGCACGCACCCATCTAGGGTCGACCGCCTCACCGCCAAACAACAAGACGTCCAAATGGCGAAAGACGCTAGCATCGATCGCCGCCAGCCGGTTAAACAGCGCGGTGGTTAAGAACAGGACGTTAAACTCGCCAGCGGTTAAGCGGCTCTTGAAGCGTTCTGGGTCGAGCACGTCCTCGCGGGTAGGGATGACCAGCGTTGCGCCGTTCAGCAACGCGCCCCAGATCTCAAAAGTAGCGGCATCAAAAGCGACATTCGACGCGTGTGCGATGCGGTCATGCGGCGTGATGCGTATGTAGTCGGTGTTCCTCACCAACCGGGCGACTGAGCGCTGCGTAATCGATACGCCTTTGGGTTGCCCGGTCGAACCGGACGTGTAGATAACGTAAGCGAGCGAATCGCCGTCGACGGATACGCGCGACGGTGATGTGATGTTGTCCGCGCCCTGGCCTAACAACGGGTCGACCTCTAGGCAATGCACGTGCGTCTTGGCGAGCGACGCTCGTGTGGCTGCATCGACAATACAAAGCCGTGCCTTAGCGTCCTCTAACATGAACTGCGCGCGCTCGGCAGGCGTACCTGGGTCGATGGGTAGATAGGCCCCGCCGGCTTTGATAATGCCAAGCAATGCAACGATGAGTTCGGCGCCAGGGCGCATGCAAAGGGCAATGATCTCGCCACTGGCAGTGCCATGTTCTGCTTGTAAATGATGGGCGATACGGTCGGACTGTTGTTGCAGCTCGGCGTAAGTCAGTTCTACCTGTGCTGCCCGCACAGCGATGCTGGCCGGGTCGTGTGCGACGCTTTGCTCGAACAGAGCGGCGAGACCGACGTCGCGTGGATACTCAGACTCGCCACCGCTCCAATGGTACAGCTCCACTGCCTCGTCACCGCCCAAGTAACTCAACTCGCCGACCGCGGTGACCGGTGCGTCGCAGATGGCTGATAATAAGTGGGCGTAATGAGCCGCCATGCGTTCAATGCGCGCGGGCTCGAACAGATCGGTGCTGTATTCCCAGGTAGCGCTTAAGCCACTGGCAGCCGTTTCAACGTTGAGAGTTAAATCGAACTTGGCGTTGGTGATATCTTGCTGCAGAAGGCCGATCTGAGTCGAACCTAAGCGTAAGTACTCGATCGGTGCGTTGTTGAGGCCAAACATCACCTGATACAACGGGCTGTGGGACAGCGAACGCTGCGGCGCCAACTCCTCAACCAGCGTCTCGAACGGCAGGTCCTGATGCGCGTAGGCATCGAGCGTCGTCTCGCGCAGCGCGCCGAGCAACTCCGTGAACGGCTGCTCGCGCTCCAACCGCGAGCGCAACACCAAGGTGTTGACGAAGAACCCCACCAACTCCTCGGTCTGACGATGCGTGCGGTTGGCAATCGGACTGCCCACCAACACATCACCCTGACCACTGTAGCGGAACAACAACACCTTGAACGCCGCTAACAAGGTCATGAACAAAGTCGCACCCTGCGACCGGCTCAACGCCTCCAAACGCTCAACCAGCGACGACTCCAGCATCACGCTGAGCTGCGCACCCTGGTAGGTCTTCACCGCCGGACGCGGTCGGTCGGTCGGTAACTCCAACAACACCGGTGCATCCGCCAGCTGCTCGCGCCAGTAGCCGAGCTGCCCCTGCAAGCGGGACTCATCGAGCCAACCGCGTTGCCACGCCGCATAGTCCGCGTAATGCAGCGTCGGCGACGCCAAGCTCGATGCCCGGCCCTCAAGCGCCGCCGCGTACAGCTCGCCAAGGTCACGCACCAATACTCCTAGCGACCATCCATCGGCCACGATGTGATGCATGTTGAGCAGCAACACCTGCTCGCCGCTATCGAGCTGTAACAGCTTGAGCCGCAGCAACGGCTCGCCCTCTAGGTCGAAGGCGTAACGCGCGTGCGCCTCGGCTTCAGTCCGCAGCGCCTCGGCCCGCGCCGCCGGCGCCAGACCGCTAAAGTCCTCAACCTGCAACGGGTCGAACGCGGCGCGCACCGTCACCCGCGGCTCACCGGCCTCGTTACGCACGTTCATGCGCAAGCTCTCGTGACGCTCGGTAAGCGCCGTTAGCGCCGTGCGTAGCGCCGCCTCATCGAGTCGTCCCGCCACCTGCAAGGCGGCGCTGATGTTGTAGCTGGTCGCTTGGCTGTCGCCCTCGAGCTGGTTCAAGAACCACAGCCGTGCCTGCGCGAACGACAACGGCAACGCCGTGCGGTCCTCACAGGCACTTATCGGTGGCAGCCCCCCATCGCGACGGCCGTTATCTATCGCCTCGGCCTGCATCGTCAGCTCCGGGTGCTCGAACAACACCCGCAACGGGATATCCACACCGAAGGTGTCGCGGATGCGCGACACCAACTGCGTCGCCAACAACGAGTGGCCACCCAGTTCAAAGAAGTTATC
>MDTA01026540.1_pt1 | contig 27463 bp, 4 predicted proteins | sample 811151 | NCBI WGS metagenome assembly MDTA01 (sample SAMN05326648, study PRJNA326480) | marine metagenome | isolation source: seawater | place: Indian Ocean: South | collected 2010 | reverse complement strand
TGTAACTTGATATCCTTCTCCACATATTTCACAACTATTACTTTCAGTATTAAAATATGTTCCACTTGTACATGGCGTACATTGACGATTACTTGTTGTTAAACATTCTCCTGTTATTTCTTCACCATCGCCACAAGTCCTACATTCAACACAACTCCCTGGGGTAACGTACTCCCCACTATTATTCTTGTATCCGTTAGAATAATAATACCCGTTCGAACAACTATCTTCACTAGTTTCAATTTGACTATTAAAAGCATTGGTACAAGTTATAGAATTCTCTGATACTGTATTATTAATTGGTGTACAAGTTAAACATTCAGTTAGTGTTTCATTAGAATAGGTGCCGGCAATACAAGGTGTACATATACCATCCTTAGATACACTACCTTCTATACAAGGTTCGCATTTAGACATTCCACGATTTGAAGCACCAGTACCGGGTGGGCATATATTACAATCATTTGATGATTTATATTTGTTTGAGTTTAGATGGTAACTATCTGAATATTTACCAATTCCACACTCTTCTTGATCTATACTATTCCCTGTACTATTTGTTTTTACTTTATATCCATCATCCGGAAGGATACATACATAACCTGTCTCCCTATTTGAATATTTACCATTGATACATTCTAAACATCTTTCTTGATCATCGCTTGGTTCATATCCATTAGGACATTTTTCACATATCCCACTAGTGTTTTTATATTCATTACTTAAACATTTTTTACATACCGTATCTTGTCCATTAATAAATTCTTCTTCAGAATTTACCATTATACATTCTTGATCTATTTCACTATCATTACTACAGGTTGTACATTCTATACATCTGTCATTAGTAACTTGTTTATTATCAATAAATATCCCTTGTCGATAATAATATCCATCATTACAAGGCGAATATTTATTATTAATTACGCTAACTATATTTTCATTAGAACAATTTATTCCCCCATTTGAATTTGGAATATTATCACACAATGTACATTGGTTACCTGAAGTTGAATATTCATTACTATTACAAGTTATACAATTACCACTATTAGAACCTATAATTAAATTACATTCGGCACTGGTACATAATCCAGAATCAGTAATTGGACATTCTCTACCATCAGGATAAATACATCGGCTAGGTATAGGTCCACCTTCAGTTCCATCTGGACAATCGACACATTGATCTTTACTTTGATTTGGTTTTTTTCCTAAATCACACGGGACACAAATATTATTAGTATTACTATTTGATATTTTCCCTTCATTACATTGTATGCATTCACTTTTATCTCTATTTGGACCATATCCGTTTGGACAAGATCTACATCTGAAATCGGTATTATAATTTGAATATTTACCTTCAAAACAATCAATACAATTTGTTTTCCTTAGATTTAATTCTTTACCTGCCTCGCAAGTATTACATTCTAAGGTATTGTAATCTTTGTATTCATTAAAAAGGCATTGTTTACAGACTGTATCTTTAGTTTCATCCCCCGGTATATCAACTACTTCATTATTACCTCTACATGTAGTTAAAGGAATACATTCATCGTGCGTTATTTGATTATCTCCCTCGATCTCCCCTGGTGAATAATAATATCCATTGTAACACTTATTACTTGATGTTATTTGAGACATTCCATATCTATTATTACACTCTAAAGTAGCTTCATTATCCATATTATTAATTCTTAAACATTGGATACAATCGTTATTTTCATTAATATAATATCCTATTGGACATGTACAAGTATCTGAAGATACTCCTTCAATACCGGGTGTATGTATATAGTTTGTAGGACAAGTAATATTATTCGGTACATTTAATACATTATAATCTGTGCCTCTAAAACTTACACTATAATTACCATCCCTAATATTTTCTTCAATAGTTGACCTCTCACTGGATTGTGTTTCACTAAATATGATTTTTACAATAACCGAACCAGGTACGATTTGAATAGCAATAATATCGTCATTATTTAAATCTTGCATAACAGAATTTCTGATTTCAATTTTATCTTGATCTGTTAAATCTTCGAAATTAATATCATCAGGTAACTTGAATGTTAATATATCTGACGTATCAATATATGAATCATTAGGGCCTGTACAGTTTATTTCGCCATCTACATTATCGATAGGTGTACAAGGTAAACATCTATCACTTGTACTATCTGTACCATTAATTAAGTAGAATCCACGGTTACATCCACCATCTACACGACTATTATTCCCATTAGTACAAGTGTAATCAATACTATTTGTTATCGGACTACAAGGCAGACATATAGAATCGCTTTTATATGTTTCTGTAACACTTTTATATTCAGTTGAGCTACAGGTGGTGATTGGTAAACATTTATCAGATTCAATTTGTTGAACATTACCTTGATCATCTCTAATACTTCTACCTTCTTTTAAATAGAATCCATTATTACACGGTGGTATATTGGAACTTTCTTCGACATTAATAACTAATTTACTATCATTGTAATTTGTACATGTTACTGTTGAATAATCTATATTTCTATTATCTATATCTAAACACTGTATACATTCTCTAGATGATAGATAATAACCTTGTCCACAACTGTATTGGGTTAGATAATCCACCATTGAACTATCAACACATTGAAAGATACTATTTGCTCTACCACTTAGTGTTACTCCATTATTAGGACAGTCTGTACAAGCCAATGTTCCAGAAGATGACTGTCCATATTCATCTTGATCTTGATACTTACCAATAATACATGGCTTACATACACCAATGACTTCAACTCCACCAGGACTAATTGAAGAAGTACATTGATTATCTTGATTATCCCAATTACAATCGTTGGCATTACAATCATTTTCGTTATCAATGGAATTACAGTTAATATCTTCCCTAAAATTGCCGGGTCTACAAGTTTTTATTTCACAGTCAGTATTACCTTCGCCAGTATTTGTAGATCCTGCTGGACAAATATTACATTCACCGCCACTAAATTTTATTCCGATCTTTTGATATTGGTCTTGATAATGGTTTACTTGACACGGGACACACGTATTAGTATTTGGATCACGGAATTGACCGTCATCACATTGTATTACACAATCAGTTAGACTTGTACTTCCCTGATTAACGGTTCCAGGGGAATTTTCAGGACAGGATGTACAAGCTGTCCCACTAAATTGATTATTCTCTTGATATGTCCCTATTGGACATATTTCACATTCTCCACTATCAATATTAAAGTACTCACCTTGTTCACAGTAAGTACAATCACTGACATTATCACTCCCTCTTGGAGAAATCTTATTATCGGGGCATACATCACATTGTGTACTAATATGGAATGTACATCTCCCTTCATCCCCAGGACATTCAGATAGATCAGTTGGAAGTGATTTATATTTACCTGGTTCACAATCAAGGCAAGTATTACTATTTGTCAATCTTTCTTGTCCAACAGGACACTTTATAATACAACCTGAAAGGTTAGATTCTTCACCTGTACGCATACCTATACGTGTACCAGTACTTTCGGTTGTATAATTTGAACCACAAGAGTTACATTCTTGTTCTATATGATCACTTTCCTCCATATATTTACCGATTGGACATACTTGACATTCATTACCATTGAAAAATTCACCCGCCTGACACTGTACACAATCATCTGTACTATCACTCCCTTCAGGTGAAATAGTGGGTTTATTGTTATTAGGATCAAGGGGGCATTCATTACACCCCAAACCAGGTTTTCTTGATATAATATCACTTTCAAGACATTTCTTACTATTCGGGTATGGGGGTGAAAGTTGACCTCCTTTAACACATGAGAAAATACCATCAGATGGGAGGTCCACGTGACTACTCCGGGTTCCGATGTGAACATTCGGAAAATTAAATTGATCACTTTCAAACGAAAGATTACAGAATCCACCATCTTGCATACCACCACATTTTGACCCCATTACCTCTATTGTATCACCCTCTTCAAATGGTGTAAAAGTACAACTTTCATATGTTGAACAAGATTCAATACCACCTGTTTTTTCACAATTATAATTTTCAGATGTTGGATCACCTCCACAACTATCAGTACTACTATCGTAAATACAAGTACCTGAAATCCCATTATTATCTCCAGTACATATGATAGGTGTACGAGTTGTTAAACACGTCGGGCTCCCGGGCATATCTTTGTCACAATAAGCTAACCCTTCTCTATGGTGTACATTATCCTGATATTTCCCTATAGGACATTTACGACATTGTGAATCTCTGCCGGCATTGGATTTACCAAAAACCGAAATGCCATTTATAAGACCCGATCTAAGTGTTTGAGATTTTTCTATATATTCTTCTCCACTTGTACAAGAACAATATTCTTGACCGACCCTTCCATTTGTAGTCATTCCAGTTGGACAAGGCCTACAAGGATGATTACCACTATACTCCATCCCACCATTTGAATCTAAGTAATGGTCAACAGGGCAATCAATACATTGTTTATTTGCCCCCATATATTTACCAGCTATACATTTACAATCCTCAACCATTTTTGCCCCCGTTCCAGGATAATAAATACAATTATAATCAGGTGAATCTTTATCCCCTTCACAATCATATTTATCAGCAGTTAATGTACATCTACTTCCATCAGCATCAATACTCCCTTCACAGTAGGGTTCAATAATATTTTCACTGGTTGTAAATGAATTATCAGGACAACTTGGACAAGAAATGAGGGCAGATTTAGAATTACTATTATATGTATTTATATCACAAGCGCTACAAATCCTTATTCCTCCAAGTGATTGTACGACTTTTTGCCCTGGATCACATTCGAGAAAACAATTATTCGAACTAATCTCACCAATTCCAAACGTTTCTGCTCTATCAGCCCCTATACCACAAGGAGTACATTCAGGAAGGTTGTGTGATACTTGATCTTGATATTTACCTTTTTGACATGGTTCACAACTTCCAAATTCATTAAAGAATTCACCCGTAGTACATCTATTAATTTTACAAGAATTACAACCATCTCTTTTTTCCTGACCCTCTCGATCAATTGACATATTACTGTGGTTAATCTTATAACAAGATAATGACTCTGAATAATATGTTTCGGGTGTATTACCCATTGATATGATTTCACCCGCATCGTTGGTTTTAGGTAAAACAATTTTACACGAGCTTACGGTAGATGTTCCAGGTCCACTGCCAATATCTCTTTCAATATGAGTACAACCTTGTTCCTTACATATTTTAATACAATCATCCCAATCTAATTCACCCTGATCCTGAACTGCTGTTCCACAAGTATTCTGTAATCCAAATATTGTTACGGAACCATTACATTGTTCATTAGAAAATACTAAATTTTCCCAAGGATCGGGATCACAATATTGATGTGAACAACCGTCTAAATTATTATTATTATATGATATTCCACTTTCTTCTATACAATCACCCTTATTTGCATTATCGGACTCAATCCATTTACACCTTGTAGGGCCATTCACTCTTGAATTAATATAAGCCTTTCTACATTGATATGGCTCTGTAATAGAGCTACAATTATCATTTTTAGTTATGTCAGTATATCCACCAACTCTACATAATAGTTGTCCATTATCCCCTGTACACCCTTCACTACTATCCATATTAAGTGATGTCTTCCAATTAGTAGGACATACATTACATTCACTTAATTTATGTGTATCGATTCTTGTTAATATCCCTGTATCACGGATACCACTATATTTACCTACTTCACAATCTATACACTGGGAGTTATCATATTTTTGATTAAAACTACAACTACAACTGCGTTCTGTACCATCTCTTATATAACATATTTCATTATTAATATTTAGACCTTCTGGAGAATCAATAGGGATTGCCGTTGTTAAACTGTATGCTTTCTTTTCAGGTAATATAGAATGGACATTACTATCGCTAAGGTTCAAGTTGAAAATAGTATCTATATTATTAAGAACATCCTCATCTTCGTGATATATCCTACAACATTCTGTATTATTATAATTAAATGTACTAAAGCCGGCACAATTAATGTTATCATGAGTACAGATATCTTTACATTCTTCAGGAGTAACTGGTCTATCTATATCTTTAATTTCCCAATATGGCATTTCGCTATCTATTTCCGAACCATCTATATCACGTATACGCTTCCCTATACAATGTCCATTTGTTATGCTATTAAAATCATATTTATTACTAGTACCATTCGAACAATCAACACAACCTCCAAGGCCGTCACCTAAAGAAAACTGATTTACTGGACAATGGTGACAATCTTGGCTTTTTATAAGGCCTTGCTCAGTGCTATTATCTAACGTATGTCCGGCCTCAATACATTCTGTCTCGTCTAAATCAATAATAGAACCGTTAGTATCTACGCATAAAGGTTCTTGTGTATATATAATATTTTCAATTGCTGTTCTATAATTATTATTATCAACTAAATCTTTTAGATATTTACCTTCTCCACAAGTACTGCAATCTCCAAGGCCAACCCCTGGAGTACATACATTGGGTGCGTATTTAGTTAAACCTAACTTCCGTCCTTCCCCGTCTACATATTCATCTGTTCTCCAGTTACTTGGATTACTAAAATAATTACAATTACCTTCATCAAGTGGATGTTCACTCTTTATTATTTTAAGGCGTCTAGAACAAAGGTTATCACACTCTTCCCATTGTACACTACATGTAGAATCTTTTATTTTACAAATATGATCACTTGCGTCTATTTGTTCTTTATCAAATAAGTTAGATGGAATATAATAAGTATATGGTTGATCACTACCTTCTCCGTGTGTCATTTTTACATGATTATAAGCTGTAAACCCTTCAGAAATATTATAACGGTCACTATCTTCTTCATCTTTGACACACGGGACACAAGTTGTTTCAGTATGTTTTGTCGTATCCCCAACGAATGATCCATTACTAGGTATATATTTACATCCATCCAATGCAGTACAGGCTTTTTTATTATTAGCTTCATTATCACTACTTCCATATCCATTACATATTGTATCAAGATCTACATCATTAACACATTTATTAATGGTAGTATCATATCTACAAGTTGAAATTCTATTACAATCCTGTGTATTATATATAGAATCACATATTGGAACACATTGGGAACTACTTATGTATTTACTCTGATAATAATCAATGTCGGATTGATTAAACCTCGTTGTAACATCTAATCCACTGTCAATACGGTTTTGAGTCTTGTCCTTATGGTCTCGGTCAATTGTCTGTGTAGTACAACTAATGCATTGTTTGAGACGGGAACTTGTAGATTCAGACCACAAATTCCCTTCATCAGGGTCTACGGGGTCAGTGTCGAATGTACCTGGTGTTTTAGAATTAATAACACATTTTGTATTACTTAAGTATTGATTTAAAACTTCTGTATCGTTTACATCCATTTCAGGGTTCATTGATGAAGCTTCGTCCTTCAATAGTTCAAGTTCAATACCCGTACTCGGAAGTTTAAATCTACAACTAAAATCTTGTTTTATACATTCCATTGTATAGGCCTCGCCCGTATTACTATAACCACAATCAGTTTTAGAATTAGCATCAGGATTATAAAAGTACTGAGACCCTTTTTTATAACAACCGTAAGGGCCATCATTAACTTCTTGAACAGTGGAGTTAGCATGTTCAGAGCATTGTTCTAGGCTTAGTATTCCTCCTTCTTTAAAGAAACATTCATCATTACTGTTTATAGCAGTACAAGTATTATCATTCAAAAATTGAATTGTATCTGTTGGTATAATTCTAGGAGTATTGTCTATAGTTTCACGCCCTTTAGTGGTTTTAATTTCATTAATAATATCACCCCATTCAGTCTCATTATAGTTATTGTTAACTTTTTGGTCAATATTACAAGTAATAATATTACAATCTGTTTGACCTTTCGTGCTAGTCATTCCATCTGGACACAGCTTACATTCTTCTTTCCCAATTTCATCTTGATAAAAATTAATGGGACAATCAGTACATTCGTTATAATATGTATTTAAAAACTTACCTGCAGGACATTGTGTTAGATATGTTCTATCCCCCGCTTGACTCGCTGATCTACCTTCTATATATCCGGTTTTCCCAGTTCCTGATCTAGATCCATTATATGGAGTACAACTATTATCGAGTACATATTGCCCATCACCACAGTAATCGCATTCATCATGTCCGTTCGCCGGGCTGTCAGAATCTGATAGTCTTTTAGAATACTTCCCTATTGGACAAGTTTGACAATCACTCTGTAATTCTTTTGATTGATATGACCCACTGTTACAAAGTTGAAAAGAGGTACTTCCGGTTGAACTCTGTGATGTACCGGTTGGAGTGGGTATACATTCTTGGGCAGGCACGGTACCAGTAGGCCAGTTACTCCTAATATGATTCCTAACATGATTATCACGTGTATTGTCTGGATTAGGAGAATATTTACCTATAGGACAACTCAAGCAGTTTGATTGACCAGTGGTATTCTGATATTTTCCTCCTGGACAATGTAAACATTCACGACTTGTATGCCACTTAGATTGAGCGTAGCGTTCACCATTCGACCTGGGGATACATCCCTGAGAAGACCAATAGCATTCTTGTGCTCGACCCGGATGCGCAGGTCCGGAATCAAAAAAACCACCGGGATAAATACTGGCTCCACAAGTACTTTGTGTTTTTTGACTACAAAAATCTTTTAATTCATCTTGTACGTTTAAATATGTTCCAACAGGACAATTGGCCATGTTAGGTACTCCGCTTCTTCTTTTTTTACCGGCTGGGATTTTTACTAAACAAACTGCGGGATTGACGCCTGTGCCATTGAAACGTCCATCGGAGACACTGGAGGGTTTGACACCTTTTACAGAATTAATACTAGCATTATTTTCATAATAAAGTGGATTGCTTGAAATAGTGTTACCCGTACAGTTACAGGTATAATCAAATATTTCACTTTCCGCTGTATTAGTATTAGAAATAACATCGTTACACCTCGCGAAATTTCCGCAATTTGGCGCCACACGGTTACTACCTGTTGGCGTTCCGTCCGATTCAACACTACATCCGTCTATCTCTAGGCATTGACTACTGGCGGTCGAGCCATTATATGCGGTTGACTTTCCAGTACTACAATCTATACACCTTTTTCCTCCGTTGATACTTTGAGCATATTTACCTATAGGACAAATATCGCAATGTGTTGCCCCTGGACTTTCATAACTATTCTCATCATTAGATTTCCATGAACCTCTTCCAGGATCGCGCCCGTCCCTGCCGGAAGTATTCAAACAAAGTGTGCAACTACTGGAACCGGCGCTCGGAGCATATTTTCCAACATCACAATTTAAACAATGGTTGGGATGGGAGCCATCATTATCAGTACTCGATCGATATTTACCTGCATCACAATTTATACAACTTGGTGAACCAGGAGTTTGCTGATATTTACCAGCTCCGCAAGGGACGCAATAGGCGCTTTCACTTGTATGGTCATTTCCCGAATAATGTTTTCCTGCGGGACATTTTTGTAGGTTCTTGTTGGTATCGATGTAGTAACCGTTAGGTATATTCTTACAATCCGAAGGATCATCCTTCCCTTTTCCTACACTGTTCGTAGTGCCTCTGTTAATTGTTGTTTTCCCTTGCGGACAAGAAACACAACTTGATCGTCCACGATAACCTTGATATTTACCTTTATCACAAGTTGTACAAGAGGATCCTGCAGTTGAATACTTACCGGGATCACAAGGTGCACATCGTTGGCCAGCACCACCGGTTGATTTACCTGCAGGACAAGTATCACAAACTCCAGTATCTATATGTTTTACATGGTCTTTATCCCTGATGTTTTTATCCTTTGGCCAGTAATTAGCGCCTGCTTGCGACCCGGAGCCGGGTGGGGAGAAGGAGTTAAACCAACTATTTACACCAGCACCCCAATAGGGTGGAATCGTCCCCCAACCCTTGCCATTTGCCCAAAAGTCCTTATGATCGCGGGTACTCTCCGCGAAATTGGACCGGCGCGTGCCCCGACGGTTAGACGACCATCCACCAAGGGGTGCATCGTTAGCAGCTGCGGAGCTTATACGTATTTTGTTAGACATATTGTTCGTGTTCGCTGCGTTCATGTCGTTGAATTGTGTCCTTGTATCCCTAATTGCATTCGTCCCTATTCGTTTTTCTGTTCCCGTCGGGCATGACGTACAGGTATTCCCGTTGCGTCTTTGGTTTTCCTTACACATAGTTATACATGATGTATTACTAGTATTCCCTCGACCTTCAGTTGTTTTGTTATCTGGGCAAGGAGTACAAGAGTGCCCTTCATTATTGCCCTTGTATTTACCAACTTCACAAGGTACACAATCGGAACCTGTTCTGTTTAATTCATAACCAGCATTACAATCTGCTGTCAGACATTTTCCTCTTCCACCATTTTGCGAGGCAGTCGGATTTGTACAAGTTAAACAAGTACCATTGGCAATTTCAAAAGTTGAACAAGGTAAACATTGGTCACCTTGATCCCCCCCCGGAACAACGCGATATGAATCCCGGGTACCACCTATTGGATTTTTACAATTACCGTCGGTAATACTAATCCTAGTCCTAGTACTAGAATCTACGCACATAGTATTAGCAGAGGTTTCCTTTTTAATTAAATGTCTAGGTAATCCTACACTGTCCAGATCGCCGTTTACAGCTGTATTATTGTTGTCTTCAGCTATTGAATTTACAGCGGCTTCTGCTTGACCGTCGCTCAGTCCCCTAACTGTTAATACTTCCTTAAGATGCTCACCGTGTAGACATTGATGACAAACTTGATTTTGGACGCTATTATTGTAAGCAATAAAACCGTCAGGACATTGGATATCCGTACAATATCCACCATCAGCTATGTTAGTACAATCATTACAACTCGCCCCAAGATCCTCGCATTTATCGGTATTGGTTGTAGCACAATAATGACTTTTAGAGAAATCCGAGCGGGAACTCGATGGCCCTCGCGCATCATGCCCAGTCGCCGAATCAGCTATTTCGTCACATGTATAACATTTATCCATGCCCTGTGATAGGGAATATTTCCCCGTCGTGCAATTCGGGCATAGCGAGTGGTGGCCGGATGAATATTTTCCCACCGCACATATTCTACTTGAACCATTTTTACAATAATACCCAGGGTCACAAGGCTCGCACACATTATCATCATTCCCTTGGCTGGTTTGCCCACTGCTGTTGGTTTGCGCGGTACGACCAATGCCTTTCGAATAACGGCCATCTGGACAGACCGTACATACCGATTCGTGACCGGCGGAGCGGCCGCTCCGCCTTCTAGCATACTTCCCTCTTTCACATGAGACACAATAACGGTTATGACGCCCATATTGTCCCGCAGGGCACGCCTTACATTTATCGGCGTCTTTACAAGTTACCTTCGTGGCCGAAGTCGCCCCCCAGGTATTTGCGCTATTACAGGTCCTGCGCGGAGAGACTTCACCGGCAGGACAGTTCTCGAAGGCGCCGGCTTGGGCGGCGGCCTTAGTTGTCGCCCCGCCGTGCGGACCCATCCCTGTAGCGCGTTTTCCACTGGGAATGACCAAGTCTGATACCCCGGTTGACATATCCCAGACGTCGTTCCGGCAATTTGAATTAAACATTGGCGATTCGTCCTGGGTGGAGTGCCCCCAATTTGCGTAATATGTACTAGTGTTAGCGCCGTGGCAGTAGATGTGGTTGGAGTCGACATCCCGAATCAGAATATTGTCACAATTCCCGTGTGCGTAAAACTTGTCTCCGTCCTGGCTGCGAGAGCCGGGGAAGTCATCTATATTTTTTGTGGGTCGCCCGCCGCCACCGTCCGCAACCATTTCATGAACAAGATTGCCTAAGTAATATAGTTTTAGATTACATTTTCCGGGACCCCCTGACATCTAATTATATATTATATAGCTATAAAAAAATATAAAAATAAAAATAAAAATAAAAATGAAAATGAAAATAAAATGAAAATTATACCATTAATAATCCAACAATAATAAAAAATAGTATTATCATTAATATAGAACCTATGAGTATAGGGATCTTGTTACTGTCTGGTGTTGCTGTTGCTGTTGCTGTTGGTGTTGGTGTTGGTGTTGGTGTAGGTGTTGGTGTTGGTGTTGGTGTTGCTATTTCTGTTGTACCGGTATCGGTCTCTGTCTCTACACCTCATCATCCTCATCTTCTTCATCACTTTCTATATCTGAACTTGTACCTGTTAGTTCATTAAGTCTATTTTGTAATATTATAATTTCTTCATCGCGTAACTCCCCACTTTGAATTCTTGTTTCTAATTCTACTTGATTCATTGACCTTAATTCGGCTCCTGTGATACCTATGTAACAAGCGTCCATAGTATGTTTTAATCCAGGTAGAATAGCTGGTGAAAATATACATTCATCTCCACCAATACACCCGTCCTTATCCCTATTTAATGTACAAGTAATAGATTCATCGGAACTTGTACATTCGGCCGGAGAACCTGCCCCTTGACTATAACTATATCCCCTTTTACAATCATTTTGATTTATCCGACTATCATTTGGATTTGAACAGGTGTATGTAGCATCTTCTTTAGCATTATCTACTAATGTACATCTTACACAAGTATCTGTAAGGTCGCCTAAATCATGATAAAATCCATCAATACATCCATTTACTCTACTATCAGAGTTACTTGTACAAGTAACCTCTGAATTCGCATTAGTTACTGGAGTACAAGGATTACAAGTATCAGATTGATTTGTCCACCCTTCAGTCTTATAGAACCCATTTTCACAACTACTTACACGTGTGTCGGATTCATTTGTACATGTATAAGTAGCATCTGAAGAAGCATTATTCACTGGAACACAAGCTTCACAAGTACCTTCATTATTGTAGAATCCATTCACACAACCACTTACACGAGAATCGTATTCACTTGTACATGTATAAGTAGCATCTGATTCCGCATTAGTTACTTCATTACAAGGCGTACATATATCGTGTTGATTATCACTTCCTTCAGTCTTATAGAATCCACCTCCACAAGAACTTATACGGGAATCAAGTTCATTTGTACAAGTATAAGTGGCACCTGATTCAGCATTAATTACTTCTGTACAAGGTGTACATATATCGTGTTGATTATCACTTCCTTCAGTCTTATAGAAACCGTTTTCACAAGCGCTTATACGAGAATCAAGTTCATTGGTACAAGTATAAGTGGCATCTGATCCCGCATTAGTTACTTCAGTACAAGGCGTACATATATCGTGTTGATCAACCCCCCCGTAAGTCTTATAGAACCCATCCTCACAACTACTTATATCCGAATCTAATTCACTTGTACAAGTATAGGTAGCATCTGATCTAGCATTATTTATTAGAATACAAGGTTCACAAGTATCATTTTCTGTCCCTTCAACTTTGTAGTATCCATCTTCACAAGCGCTTATACGGGAATCAAGTTCATTTGTACATACATAAGTAGCATCTGATTCCGCATTAGTTACTTCAGTACACGGCATACAAGTATCGTTTTGAACCCCTTCAACTTTATAGAATCCATTTCCACAAGAACTTATACGTGAATCTAGTTCACTTGTACAAGTCACCGATATACCGTTATTTACTGTAGTACAGCGTTCACACGTATCAGGTTCATCTTGACCACCTTCAACTTTATAGAATCCATCTTCACAAGAACTTATCCGTGTATCTATTGGATTTGTACAATAATATGTAGAATCTATTGACATATTTGTAACGGTAGAACAAGGTTCACAGGTATCTCCATATGTACCTGTTTCTTTATAGTACCCTGGAATACAAGAACCTTCATTAATTCTGCTATTATCTCCATTAATACATGTATAAGTAGAATCGGGAGTAGAATAATTTATTTGATTACAAGGTATACAAGTATCATGTTCATCTTGACCACCTTCAACTTTATAAAATCCATCAATACATCCTGTAATCCTTGATGAAGATTGATTTATACATTCTATAGAACCATCTTCTATCATATTCTCAACTGGTGTACACGGACTACATCTATTATTAGTGAAACTATTATTAGTTAAACTATATCCCAATAAACATGACCCGGTCATTGGATTTATTATAACTGCATCATTTTCATTCGTACATCTTAATGTAGTAGAATCTGATTTACCTTCCATAGTACAAGGTACACAAGTATTATCGTTAACATAATATCCTTCAATACAAGAATTAATTACTGTATCGTTTTCATTTGTACATTCATAATCTTCCACTAAACTTACTTGTAAAGGATCATTAATTATACACGGAAGACAACTACTATCAGAAGCTAATGTACAGGGTACTCCATATTCGTTACTATTACAATCTAATACTGTACAGGCCTTACATCTATCACCTGAAGTTACACTAGGGTCATACCATTCATTACTACTACAAGAACCTTTTAATAACTCATTTCCTAACTTTATTATCTTATTTATTATATCAAAAGTATCTGATTTTTCATCTCTCAATTTTCCTCCTATTATGTTTGTGTTTATCCAACTTGTATCAACAGTGACATCTATTAAAGAATGAATTGAAATACCGTTATATTCTCCGGCATGATCGAGTACAATATTTTCGTTATTAAATATTCCAGAATCTTTAAGGTTACGAATACTAACCAAATGTTTACTTACATCTGTCGGATCGTCAATATCATCACACGTATTACTTTCGGTATTTTTGTATGTTCCAACGGGACATGTTATACAATTTTGATTCTGAATTCTCTTGAGAACTCCTTCTTCTTCTATACCACAAGATATAAGTATTTCGTTTTCACTACAATTATTATTTGTATTATCACACGTGTTACAAGTAGATCCATCTTGTGATAACCATTCACCCATATTACAATTTTTACTGGAGTCATACCTGTTTCTTATAGAATCTTCTCCATTGAAAAGGATTTCATTAAATTTCGTTCTTGCTTCTTCCCTCCATGATAATATTTCATCACGACGGGTAGTATCAAGTGTAATTCTAACATCTTTAATATCACAAGCAAGATCTCCATCACAACTATTATTATTATTTTCTGTTATATTATAACAAAATCCTTCTCCGTTATTACCATCACTTCTATATGTTGTTAACGAGTTACCAGTTGCTTCAGAAATAGTTTGACTACTATGTGAATTTATTTTAACTTTATCTTTCCATGAGTGACGACCAAAAACAATATTATCATCTGAGCGAATTGTCCCAGCAGTAGGGTCATCATCCACAAGAATTATAGTTTGACAATCACCTAACACTTTAAAAGATTTTAGAGAATTGTTATTTACAGCCTCCATTTTTTCTGTAAGTCCCGAACTACCCTCTAATTTTATACTAGAACCGACATTGTTATTATTGCAATCTATAAGATCATATAACTGAATTTCACAGAAGTCATCCCATAATGTTTGATTATTTCTTTCGGTTTCATCTAACCATTTATGGTAATCATTACTATTGAAACCGTCTCTATAGACACCATTACCAATATATTGTTCAACTGAATTATATTTTTCAGTTGTAATTAAACCTTTTGAATATAACCTTGTGATTTCCTCTGCTAATTCAAGAAGTGTTGGTGTGTCACAAGATGTATTGTTCATATTTGTATATAAATTATCATCACCATCTATTTTACGTTTTGGTAAATCTAATGGAACTATTTGACACGAAACACACTCATTATTTACTACTTTTTCGTTTTCTAAACATTGTATTGCTTCACATTCGTAATTAGTTATGCTATCTTCGCGAGTATCTACAATATTAGCCCTTTCTCTTGATTTAATAATTTTAGTCGAGTTTGATCTATATTCCCCGTTTGGACACGTTACACAACCTTTAATATCATCATCAACTTTTTGATTATCATTACAATCAATATCAATGCATTCCACATTCAAGTCAATATCATTCCGTGGCCATATTACTCGATCTTTTACTTTACCTTTTTCACATTCAACACATACTCCGTTTTCTGACTTCTGATTCCTTTCAACTGGTAAATTATAGATTTGTGTATTACTATGGTTTGCGGGGACAATAGCAGTACCTTTTTCATTTTCATTAATATCTACTCTAATATTAGTTCCAGGTATTTTACCTGAAGGTATAGATACATCCATATCTATTGGTAAATTACATTCTTTTGGATCACAACACGTATCTAGGTTTGGACGGCAAATATCACCCCGTTCTTCTCCAATAGAACACTTAAACTTAATGGGCTTTACATCCTGAGTTGTACTATCATATCCTCCACCTGATATAATATCAAATTTACATTTTGTTGGTGGGAACCTTGAACCTTTTATTTTATCAAATGGTGTTTTATCTGGGTGAATGTAATTGTCTATATGTTGTGAATTACAAATATTCCTAGATTGATTTAAATAGTCAAACTTAGTAGTACCTATAGTCGCCAAACATTGTCCTTGTCCATACCAACTCGAGGATTGGGGATTGTTGAATCCTCTAGATAATCCTACCTTCATAATTTTTTTGTATTTTGGATACCTACAATATATAGGATGTGTCTTGTTATGATCGTTACAGTTTACCATCCTTTCAAACTCTTCATCACTTGGTCTATCTACATCTATAATAGCTCCATTATCTTGTTCTTGTTTAACCCAACCAAAATCTATTGTTCGGATTATTCTTTCACCCCTGTTACGTTCCATTGGCTTCCCCTGTCGGTATTCGCAATCAGCACCCATAAGAGGGTTTCTTAATATTTTTAATGGTTCACCGACTTTTGGTAGGTAATTAATCTTGTCTTTCGAATGCCCAGCAATAAAGTCCTGCTGACGAGCTTTACGCGCATTAGTTAGTGCCCGCAACGCTGTACCATTATCAGTTAGATCTTCAGAAGAATCTAAAGGCCAATCTAACTCTATATTATTACTTCCAAAACGAAATACCTTAAGACCATAATCTATTTCATTCCTTAATATTTCATTTGATTCGTCTATCCCAAATATACTTTGACAGTTCCCACCATCCGCAATCAGGGTACTGCCAGTACAATTGTCTTCAGCAATATCACATTCTGCATTAATGCCCGTTGTATTACAATCATTATCTATATTTTTAGCTTGGTATCCCGTTTCATCAATACACTTAGATTCTGACATACTACATTTAGGTTGTATAATTATACCTTCACCTATATTATCTGTTATTATGGTGGTTTGTCCCGGAGGAGTGCAATCTTGTTCATTACAAGCCCGAGTCTCACTTAAGCAGTTGCTACAATCGACTCCATCGCCGTCGCAGTTGCGCATCGGGCATTCATCACTAGGACAGGGTGTCCCAGCCCCAGCTGATGGAGTAATGATAGTTTTTGAGCGACTTTGTACACCACCACCACAAGGAACACTACATTGACTCCATTCATTCCAACCTCTTACTTCACAATGTTCATCACGCCATTCTGGATCATCCACAGGACACGCTTCTTCATTACAACCCTGAGTTTCCGTTAAATTGGTAGGACAGGGTGTGCCATTACCAGATGCGGGAGTGGTAATCTTCAATGTCCTTGTTTTTTGACCTCCACCACAAGCTTGACTACATGGACCCCAAACATTCCATTCACTTACACAATCTTGATCATGTGACATTATTTCACTGGTCCTTTGAACAAGGCAATAACTATAGGTATTGGCCATTTCATTGGGAGATGGAATCCATTCGTCTGGAATGTTTTCTAAACTTTTCATTTCTCCATTTATACATTTTAACTTCCCCGAATTTTTACCACTTATTTCAGGGGGAATAGATCTACCAGAAGTATATGTACATCCTGCTGGACATGATGAACTTGTTTTATCGGAACTTTCATAGAAACTACTACAATCTACATTTGTTGAGGTACAAGTTGGTACTACTGATGAATCAATGCATTCAAATTCGCAAACTTTCCCGTGTGGTACACCTCTAGGATAAAATCCACGTCCATTATTATATCTATGATTGTTCAATTTAACAATATCAGTTAATTTATCTCTTGTCCTTTCTCTCCAGGATAATATTCTATCACGACGTGTAGTATCAAGTGTAATTTTAACAGTTTTAATATCACAAGCCAAGTCTCCATCACAATTATCATTACTCTCAGTGATGTTATAACAAAATCCACCTGTACCACTTCCACTTTCTGTTGCGAACTGATTACCATTTGCTTCAGAAATTGTTTGACTACTATGTGAATTTATATTGACATTATCTTTCCATGAGTGCCTATCAAAAACAATGTTATCATTTGAGTCTATGTCTCCAGTAAGTGGATCATCATCCACAAGAATTATATTTTGACAATCTCCAAAAATTTGAAAGGAACGTGTATCTGGATTATCTCCATTAACATATGCGCTTTCTGTTAGTTCTGTAAGTCCCGAACTACTATCTAATCTGACAGAAACACTTTCAGCATCATTACAATCAGTACTATTATATAATTTAATTTCACAGAAATTATCCCATAGTTTTTGATTATTTTCTTCTGTTTCATCTAACCATGATACAGGATCATCGCAACTGCCCGGCAGGTTAGAAGATATACACTCATATTTACATCCATCGAGGCAGTTATCCTGGGTACTATTATTAGTTTCAAAGTAATCAGTACAATTGATACCATCGATTTGGGTTTGGGTGCCTGTACATGTTGGAGACCGTACTTTTGCCTGACGGTCTGGCTCGTCGGGAGGTGCTTGCCCAGAATCACTAAAACATGTTCCATGCTCTAATAAATCTTTATCACTACAAGATAACTTATGTGTATATTTAGGGTCAGAATCGAATACATTTACCATATCTTTTAATTCTAGTAGTGTTGGATTATCTTCTTGTATTTCAGAACATTCTCCTATCCAGCGACTACCATCGGGTGGGATAAAGTTTTGACCTTCGCAAGTTTTGTTCACAGAACCACCACCTTCATATACGATACATTCTCCATATGTGCTACCAGCGGTTTCGAATTTGCTGGACGTCCCACCAACGCACTGTCGCCCCTGTACTCCTCCCCAGCAGCGGGCAACATCCATAAGTCCCGCGTAGCCGGACTTGCCCGACAATTGATCTATTTCATCGACTGATTTCATTACTCCATCAATACATTTACGTTTTGGAAGATCATTTGATGATCTAAAATTTTTGAATAATGGATCATCTTTAGTTATTCCATTCTTAATTTCTGGGGGATTTGAAACTACTTCAGGGTTGAATGAACAACCTGTTGGACAATTTTCGGATACTTTATTTACATTTTTAGAAAATTCTATTTCACATACATCAATAGATTCTGTGTCTTCTACCCATCCCCATACCTCTATTTCAGGTTTTATCCAATTTTCTAACCCTTTACTCCCGTCTGGAAATGAGAGTTGCGTTACGCCTTTAAAACATAGTCCATTATCACCATCATTAAAATTATAAGCACTATTTGTAGAGCAGGTAATCCTTAAGTCTCCAGTTCCGATTCCAGGATCAAAACTGGTTTGGTGTACCGGTCGTCCCGAACCCTGTTGCGTGATGGATAACGATAATATAGGTTCGGCTTTACTTCCTCCTGGGGTATTAAACTCGGACCAACCATTCTTAAATTTTTTATATATAGTATCTTCAGTCTCAGGACCGGCCAGCGGGCGAATACTGCCGCCCTCGGCCTCCAGTGCCTCCTCACGCGCAATGTCTTCGGGACTGGTGTAGCGCACGACGGCGCGTGGGGTAAACTTCTGGTGATTAGGCCAGCCTTCTAATCTAAAAAGAAACTGATCAGAATTTTTGTAGATTTTATCACCTGTTTCATCCTCCAACGAGGTATCCCTTGTGCTCTCGTTTATGGTCCCAGTGTATCCACCAAAAATATATTTTTTACCTTCACTATTTTCAGTTTTAATAATGATAACTGCTTTATCATATTTATCACATCGTGAATGAAACTCTTGGTAAGAATTAAGATCTCCATTAGGTGTACTGTAAGCAAGTTCCCATCTTCCTGATTGGAACATCCACGAATTGGAGTCCCCTTCTTGAGGAGGATCCGGTTGGGCTTCATTAATCCAAGTATTGAGGTTTTCGAGTTTTTCTATTTTTTCTTCTGGATCTTCTGGAGATAAGTAATTTAATATTTTCCCTCCATTAAAATAATAATTAGGTGCACCGGTACAAATTGGATCAGAACTTATACAATCAAAACTACATACTGAACCATGGGGTACACTGGTAAGTCCACTACATTCACCGGACCATACATGTCCAACCATTTTATTTAATTCGTCATTAAGGAGACACGAATTTAAAGTTACATCACAAGTATGGCTTCGTTTCCCGTCCGTGCCCCGCTCCGAAGCCAACGTCGGGACAGGACGGTAATCAAAATCCCTTGAAATACCATATAATGTCCCAAAACCACCCCGAAAGGAATCGTCGTCCTCGAATCTCCCCTCCACTGTACCTTGTGTAACTACATCCCAGCCTGAACATAAACACACATATCCATTATCTTTCCAGAAATTCTCGGAATAGATATTGGTACCCGGCGTACCCGTGTATCCGTAGCGCTCCCGGACCTCGTTGGGCCAATTTATGTCACTTCCATCTCCGTCGTAACATCTCCCATTGCCACACCGATCAGGATCTCGTACACAAGGAGTTTGCGGAATACAACTTGGATTGATCGAACTAAGAGGATCTTCAGGACCACGGTCGCCGTAGTAGCCAACTCTGAGTTCCTCTCCACGCATTGGATCCCTTAATCTCCAGCTCCCATTTTCACAAGAATAATAAGTAGTTTCTTCTATAATACCTCTATTACAATTAGGGATACAAATATCCCCTCCATCAATAATATCTGATTTTTGAACAGGTTGAAGATTATCTTGTGAGTCCCAACTCCTAGGTTTAGGTCCACATTTATATCCGGAAGAACCACTAATATTATCTAACTCGCTTACAATACAACCTCCTGTTGGTTGAATTTCACATAAGTCCCCGGTCCAACACCTTCTTCTCCTGAATTCATCTATTGAAGATGGTATCTTTTCTCCTTCAGGGATGGATGCCAACCATTCTTCTTCTCTATAACTACAAGTGTAATTATTCCAAGGTGGTCCGGCAGTGGCATTCATGTCTAAGCATTCACATAACTCATTATCTGGATTCCAACGACCATGTAGACAATCTTTAATATTACATCTTTCCCCTGTCCATCCATTATCACAAATACACACTCCACAAGATTCATCCTCCTCTTCATTAGTTTCTACTTGATATCCATTTTGACAGTACCCATTATACCATCTCTTATCTCCCATATAAATACCATCTTCAACAGTCTCTACCCGTGTATCTGGATAACTACTATTAATAAATGAACACGAATTACTATTGTCACTTTCTGAATAACATGAAAATCCACTCCATACACAATTTTCTTCTAATTCTTCTTTTGTCTTTAGTTGTGCTGATTCATCATATAAAGGTATTTCATTACATTTATCTAATTCCAAAGAAAGTGGATTGTCATTTTTATTTGAGTAACATAATACATCTATTTGGCCACATAATTTATTCTCTTCACCCCCGATATCTCCCCGACCAGTTCCGTTCTTATTAAAGCGTCTATTATCACTAATTCCACATAGACCATCTATCGTTGGTGGAGACCAGCTACATCTATCTTGCTTGAAAGACGTGTCAAGGCAATCAGATTCCGACTTGTGCTGACTACAGCTATATCCTGAATTCATCTGCACGCCAGTGTCATCGTTAATTTTTGGAACGCACACACCCGACTTGTTCCATCGATCTTGAATAGAAGATAATAGTTTATTAGCTTCGTACTGATTCCCATGACGTGAATTAAAGTATACTTGTGAATTTTCCGGTTCGAATTTTTCAGCTGTCCTATATTCTAAACATCCAGCAGGTAATTCAGTAGTCTGAATATGTATTACATTCGACGCAAGACGAAGGTCTTCTTTATGGTACCAGACACTTTGTCGGGTCCAAGTTGGCCGACCAGAGAGAAGAGGTAAGTCCTTACACTCCACCCGTAACCAACCGGATTTACTTCCACTCCCGCGTTCAATAATAACACCTTTACTAGATAGCTGACCGGCGACAGGCTCTCCTGCGATGGGTAAACACGCATTGCACTTTCCTCCACATTCACTAGGGTATTCGGGTGTATGTTTTAGTATAGGGTTAGGCCTTACCAGATCTCCGACAGAGAATTCGCGGGCTTGATTATCATTGAGGACCGCTTCTGATCCAGCATTGAGGCGATTAGCACGAAGGGCTTTCTCCCTTCTTATATTACGGGCGTATTTTTCACATAATTTAATATCATCCTCTTTATCAGTTAATAGCCTCTCTTCTGTATTACATGGACTAGATCTAAAATCCGAAATACTTAACGCCTTCATTTCATATTTTGGACTATACTCAATTTCTCCTTTTAATTCTTTATTAGAATCATCCCATATACTATTTAAAATTGGTTTGGTCCTCATCATAATATTTCTTTTATTTATAGCTTCGTCTTCTGGATTTGCATCAAGAGCGTCTCGCCCTTCATTATCTTTATATAGGGGTACTGGATTAGATTCTAATGAGAATGCACTACAATATCCTGGAATATCATCTTCGTGTATTAAGTCTGAACCTTTAAATTGACTACGATTTCCATTTCTAGTAATTATATATTCATAACCATAATTCCCTTCTACTATAGAAGTAATAGTTCCTTCCGTTACACTACTAGGGATAGGCGTTGATCCAGGTATGGGAGTAGGGGAAGCGTCACTATTCCATGTAACCGTTTCTCCAACTCTTAAACTTGTTTCTCCGCCCCCTAAATCTTGAAGATCATAACTACCTCTTTCCCTTGGTCTCCAGTGACATTTTACGGGTTTCCCCTTTGAGCAAGATGTATTTTCTATCTTTTCATTTATCCCTATATCGGGGTTTGGAGGAATAATAGAACAACTTTTAGATAATAAATCTTTTCCTCTATCATATTGTTTGGGACGAGGTTCACAAAAAAATAAAGTATTTGCGAGAACTCCCTGGCGGTAACCATTTGTCATCGGATCCAGAACAGAGTCAGTGACACAATTATTCAGGGTGTCGGAGAAGTGCCCACTCCGCCCCATGCACGAACGCCCGCCGACTATATGATGTTTCCAATTGAAAGCACATCCAGGTTAAGCATTGCACAGATTGTTTGCCTCGATCTTGAGCATCGCGCAATTACCTCCTACCCCATCTTCCACCGAACAATCCCCTGTAAGTCCAGTTGGATCAATACCAGCTTTTTCAAATACAGAATTACATCTTGCTCTATCTTTTATTTCATCCATTGTTTCCATTTTTGAGTCTAGTAAGTTTAGACTCTTTGATACTTTTACTTCATTATATTTTAGAGTGCTAGATGAAATATTCTTATTTTGATAATCACTTGGTTTTAATGTTTTTAACCAACGTTGTTTACAGATTCTCATAGATTCTTCTTCACTTAGACCATCTAAACCAAAATTACAATCTTCATTATTATTTTCGTCAACCATATACTTTCTATCTTTTACACAATCATTGCAAGTATATTCAGAAGGCATACAACCGGTTGCACTACAACCATCACTATTTATCTTATTTTGTATGGTAGTAGTATCGACGATATTTGGAATATCCTCTTCAGTAAGAACATTTGGTTTATTTATCATATAGAGTGGACAAGTTAGTAAACTTTGAGGAGTATCACTACTACTTTTCCTTACTGTACAATTTACACCAGTGTGATAATTGTCACAATGACATTTATATTGCGAACCTATTTTTTCAGTACGGCCATTATAACAAAGGAAATTTCCATTATTGGTAAGTCTTTGAAATGTTTGATATTCATTAATAATATCCTCCCTTGGCCTCTGGACCGGTACGTTCCAAGTACCGCCATTATTCTCACACACCGATTTAGTTTTAATCAGTCTGATATCGCCCTTGCCCCCGACGTTGTATGTGTCCAATGAGCAACCGTGACTTCCGCGTGGATCATCACCTGTGGAGGTGGCTGTAATGTCCTTGTAGTAATAGCGGCCTTCAGAATCGTCGTACTCACTTGTCCATTCACCACCTCCTTCAGTTATGGACATTAGCTGTGAAAGATAATTATATTCATTAGATGTTGTATCTAAGTTTAATTGTTCAAGTTTAGTATTCTTATCATTAAGAAGGTCTAAAATATCATCATCTCCAAACTTATTTTCATTAGGATCAATCGCCCCTTTTACATTTACAACTGTACATTCAATACTTCCAGTTGAGCCTGGTGGACCAGAAGTCTTACCAGTAGGACAATCAGCACAACCAATATTACGGTTACCAATAGAAAATTTACCCCAAGGACATTCCTTACATTTTTTACCATCATATCTGGTAGGTATTACCATATTAAAAGAAGTAGGGATAGGTGATGCTTTCCTAATTAAATATCCTCGATTCTTCTCCACTGCATCTATTAAATCCGCGTCAGTTTTTATAATATCATCTGAATCAAAATTACCAGATCTTCTATCGCCAAATGTTTGAGATTCCGCACCCCAAAAAATAGATTCATCACGATTGTCTGTTCTTGGTATAGTACTATATTTTTCTACTATTCTTTGGGATTGATGAGTAGGGTCTGGATAATCTCTCCACCCTAAAGTACGGAATGGTACTAAACAACTATATTCTGGTGGCATTACTTCATTATATGGTTTCTGGGGAGCAACCTGAATTGTATCTATACTGTTTATATTTTCAACTGCGAATGAATTATCATGGCAACTTGATGTGCTACACAATGGACATCTATGTTCACCAGCATTTATTCTTTCACTGCTAAGCCTTGATCTATCTTCTGGTTGGGCTACGGTCAGACCCTTAGCCGCCATAGAGGCCGCGACGGAACTGGTCGTGGCGTCGCTGGTCGTGGCGTCGGACGAGAACACGACATTAACCTGACGCCACTGATTACCCCACCACTCCCACCAAGTGGCGCCACTCTCGGAGCCTTGTGGCTCATCCGTATCCATATACCCGTAGGCCCAAGAACTATTGGAGTCGAGGTCAACGTCGATGAACCAGCGCGAACCCTTATTCCAAGCCTTGTTGTACAGGAAAAAGTTTCCAGAGCCCGCTTCGGCAGGCTTCGGCGCGTAGTAGACAGGGCGCCCGTTCTTCTTGAAGGAGGTGCTCGGCGTCCACACAGTGTTGAACGCTCCTTGATTGAAGCCGCTCGTCGTCAGCGGCGGCACCTCCGGAGCCGGCGGCGGATCAGACTTCTTCCCGAATAACTTGAAACCTTCGGTTGTAGGACTTTCGTTTGCGAAACCTTCGGTTGTAGGACTTTCGTTTGCGAAACCTTCGGTTGTAGGACTTTCGTTTGCGAAACCGTCGATATTAGGAATTTCTGAAATATTTGTACGACGGCATAAATGGCGGTTCTTAAGTATATCCTTCCCCCAATTAGAGGTGTCTGTAGAATCCATCTCAAAATATGGTTCATGTGCTTTTATATTGGCTTCAATCTGGCCGCGGCCGCGTTCACCTTGAGAATAGCGCATCATTCCACTATAATTGTGTCTACCTATTGTAAACTGATTTTGTAAAGTAGGACAACTATTAGCGGATTCTCCAGCAGTTAATCCATTGTAACTTGGAATATATTGATCTTTAGTGTTAAGGTAGGAATGATCTACCTCGCCAGAGTATTCATTTGAGGGTATATCATATATGTGATTTATATTATCTATGCGGGCACTACCTGAACGCACTCTCTCATATGCGAAACTAACTGGTGTTGTCCAGGATTCTGCCCCTACATTTTTAAAACACCTTGGACCAATGATATCCCTTGATTTTTTTTCACAAAATTATTACACATATTTTGTTTTTCATACTGTGTACATCCTACACCATCTCCATCTAACCAATCAGTATCAACCACATATGTACCTCCTTCATCTTTTGCTGGAACGATACCATGTTCAGAATTAATCCAGCGACATACTTCAGCCTTCCTATCCCCCCCCCGGGCCACGGACGCGGCCCAGTCGGCCGCTTGCCGGGACACGCGCCGCGTGGCCAAATTTGGAACCCTCCTTTTTCTCTTTAGTTTATCAGCTTGTATCGCAAATTCATCCCTTGTTTGTGGAATACTAAGGTTTCTATCACTATTATCTGGTTTATCATCGTATAAATCAGCGATGGTTTCTATTTGATTAACGTCTTCATCTTCAATATATTTACCGGGTCCACAAGCATTACATCTACTATTTTCCCAACTATGATATTCATCTTTAAGGTGTACATTTTCGAATACTTTTGGACCATTATTGATACCTCTTAGTTCATAATTATAATAAAGGATATCACCTTTCTCTCTTGCTGGACCAGTATAATCAGTGTCCTGTATTTCTTGATTTTTTAATGGATAACTCTCAAAAGCAATTTCACTTTTCCTGTGGTCAATCTCGTCTGGATTCCATCCACAGGTCGTTGCTTCGGGATGGACATCACACGTAATTCTTTCCGGTAGATATGTTTCACCTGGAACAAACCCTGAATATTCACTTTTTAATGCTGACCTCCACGCGGGAGAGTATCTTTTCCCAGCTATCTCCGCCCCCCAACGGCTAATGATATAATTATCACTTAGAGATCTCCAAGGGTCTGGAATCTTGCGAGCTTTCTGCCGCCCTCCGCTGGTCATGGTCGTGGACATGCTGCCCCCAAGCATATATTGCTTATCTCTCTCGAGTTCGGGCGGAGTGATATTTAAACTTTTCCCACCAAGGATATTTTGGTAATCTATAGATGCTTTTGCACATCCTCTATAAACACACGGTGAAGGACAATTCTCTTTTAATTTAGTTTCACTATTTGCGAAAATAACTTCACAATCTATTTCCTTTAATTCATCCCTCTCTCCCAGTTTATTTACCCATCTAGGATCCCCTGTAGAACCCTGTAAACTTATGAATTTATCTGATCCCTGGAACTTCCCCGTACAAGTTGGTGCTTGATCACCAACACCTGTACATAATGGTATATTAAGTTCTTCACCAGGTTCACACTGGTCTACGACCGTGCGTCCGGAAGTAAGTTTAAGTAATGGTTTTTTACTCTCACTATTATGTGGATCATATTTATTAATATCATAAAAACCACTTTGATTGGACATTATAATATAATATAATATAATATAAAAAGATAAAATATATAAAAGATAAAATTATTTGTTTCCTTTGTTATCATCTTTATCCCTTA
>MDTA01021620.1_pt1 | contig 27467 bp, 22 predicted proteins | sample 811151 | NCBI WGS metagenome assembly MDTA01 (sample SAMN05326648, study PRJNA326480) | marine metagenome | isolation source: seawater | place: Indian Ocean: South | collected 2010 | reverse complement strand
TAGATCTAATTTTCTTTGAAACTCATTTATATTAGATGTTGGTGGATTGGTATTTGGCATTTCAAATACACTTGTTATACCGCCAGCAATTGCTGCTCGGCTACCTGAATGTAGGTCTTCTGTATCAGTTGATCCAGGCTCTCTAAAATGTGTTTGTGTATCTATACATCCTGGTAAAACGATTTGACCTTTGGCATTTATTTCTTCTTTAGCTTTTTCCGAAATTTCACCTATTTGATGAATTTTTCCACCTTTTACAGAAACATCTGCATTTTTCAATTCACCATCAATATAACATTGGCCATTTTTGATTATTAGATCTAACATTTAGTAAAAAAGTTACTATATTATAATTGATTGATAATCAATTATGAAAAAAGAAAAAATTTATATTTTAGATGACAGAGGTATAATTTATATCAATGGAACAGATACTTTTAATTATTTACAAAATATAATTAGTAACGATCTAAATAAAGTATTAGATAATCATAGTTGTTTTTCATATTTACTAACACCTCAAGGAAAATATTTATTTGAATTTATAATTGTTAAACATAAAAATGGATATTTTTTAGATTGTCCTAAATATCAAATAGAAAATCTATATAAGCAGTTAAATGTTTACAAATTACGTTCGAAAGTCGAAATCACTAATCTTTCAAATGAATTTGTTGTAGCGGCAATTTCAAAGGAGAATTTCTCTGAATTTGAGAACAATAAAAGTCCAGGTATGACTATCAAATTTAGAGAAGACTCTGTAATTTTAGATCCAAGATGTATTAAGCTGGGAGCGAGAATATTAATTAATTTAGAGAAACTATATTTATCGGCTAAAAAATTAAACTTAAAAATTTCAAATATTGATGAGTATTATCATTTAAGCCATTCGCTTGGTATCCCAAACTCAGATACAGAAAATTTTCAAAATAAAATATTTGGTTTAGAGACAAATTCAGAAGAATTAAATGCAATTGATTTTAAAAAAGGTTGTTATGTAGGTCAGGAAAATACAGCAAGAATGAAATTAAAAGAAAAAATAAGTAGAAGAATTTATCCTATTGAAATAATTGAAGGAAATGTCGCTAATAATGACGTAATTAAAATTAATAATATTGAAATTGGAAAAATTGTTAATAATTCAAAGTATTCCTTTGGACTTTTTAAATTTAAGGATCCTAATTTTAAATTAGATGAAATTTTAGATACAGATAAAGCAAAAATTAAAGTTAAAAAACCTTTTTGGCTCAGCTCTTAGTAATAAACTTAGATAAGTCAGGTTTGAAATAATCTGGTCCTTTCATAACTTTGCCATTATCGTTATAAATCGGTTTTCCATTACTATCTAATTTACTCATATTTGACTTTTGAACTTCATCAAAACATTTATCCAGATTAATTCCAAAAGCATGGCCTGCACCATAAGTCACATATAAAATATCAGTAAGAGCATCTGCTACTTCTACAATATCATTATCTTGTATTGCTTTAGTCAACTCTTCGAGTTCCTCTTGAATTAAACTAAGTCTTAAAGAATTTATTTTTTCACTCGAAAGTTCAGATTTTTTTTTAACTTCTTGTCCAAAGGTACTCATAAATAAACCAACTTTTTCAAAATTTGTCATTTTTCTCCTTATTTTTTCAACTGCTAGGATTTTTAATTATTTTAATGTATAACATTTTAATACCTTAGATTATATTATGAAAACTAGAAAAGAATACGACAGCATAGGCTCTATAGATGTGCCTGTGGATAAGTATTGGGGCGCTTCTACTCAGAGATCAAAAAGATATTTCGATATAGGAGAATTTAAGGTTAAACCAATACTAATTAAGTCTATAGCTATAATAAAAAAATCTGCTGCTATTGTTCATAAACAAGATAAGCAAATTGAGTCAAATATTGCTAAAGCTATAATCAAAGCTTCTGAGAATGTGATAAATGGAAAGCTTAATGATCATTTTCCACTAAAAGTTTGGCAAACAGGTTCTGGTACCCAAACAAACATGAACGTTAATGAAGTTATTGCTAATAAAGCAATTGAAATTTTAAAAGGTAAATTAGGATCAAAAAAACCAGTTCATCCAAATGACCACGTTAACAAATCTCAATCTACAAATGATGTTTTCCCAAGTGCAATGCATATAGCAATAGCACTTGAAACAAGGGATAATTTGTTACCCTCATTAAATTTATTAAATAACGAATTAAAAAAGAAAGTTTCTAAGTTTAAAAATATAATTAAGGTTGGGAGGACTCATCTTCAAGATGCTACACCACTGACACTTGGTCAGGAGTTTTCTGGTTATCAATCTCAATTAGAAGATACAATAAATAGAATTAAAAATGCATTAAAAGAAATTAATTTTTTAGCTCAAGGAGGTACTGCTGTAGGAACAGGTATAAATACGAAGAAAAATTTTGATAAAAAAATTTGTAAAGAAATCAGTAAAATTACAAAAATTAAATTTAAACCTGCAAAAAATAAATTTGCTGCTTTAGCGGCTCATGATGCAATTGTAAACTTTTCTGGTACATTAAATACTGCTGCGGTATGACTTATGAAAATTGCAAATGATATAAGATATTTGGGATCAGGACCAAGAGCAGGATATGGTGAATTAATACTTCCAGCAAATGAACCTGGCTCGTCAATAATGCCAGGAAAAATTAATCCAACGCAATCAGAGGCTGTAACTATGGTTTGTGTCAAGGTTATTGGCAATCATAGTGGTATTACAATTGCAGGATCGCAAGGACAATTTGAATTAAATGTTTTTAAACCTTTGATAGCTCATAATATTTTGCAATCAATTGATCTCTTAGCTGACAGTTCAAAAAATTTCGCAAAGTTTTGCGTTAAAGGAATAAAAGCAGATACAACAAAAATTAAAAATGATTTGGATAATTCATTGATGATGGTGACCGCATTAGCTCCTAAAATTGGTTATGATAATGCAGCCAAGATTGCAAAAAATGCTCTTAAAAATGGAACAACATTAAAACAAGAAACTATAAAAAGTGGTTTAATTAAAGAAAAAGATTACTTAAAAATTGTTAATCCAAAAAAAATGGTTAATCCAACTTAAATAAATTATCTTCCTTCAATAAATTTTTAAGTTGTTGGAGATTACTAAATTTATAAAGTTCAGCTTCACTACCGAAACCTTTCGTTCTCACTTGAGATATAAAACTATTTTTAGTTTCGGTATTAAATTGATATGTAAAATATAAAGTATCAGATTTAATTCTGTTTTTTTTATAATTAAACAAAAATTTATTAAATTTCGTACGGTCAAGTATATTTATTTTGATTTTCATTTGGAGTATTTGCTCAATATTTTCTAAATACAAGTAATCTTTAATTTCTATAATTGCAAAATCATCAATATAAAAAATTTCCTTATTAGTAGAAACTTGAGAATTTTCAAAAATAAGTGTCATCAAACCATTTTTGATTGCTTTATTTTCAATATTTTCAAATATAATGTTCATATTACCTGAAAGATTTTTTTGTTTAAGGTTTCGATTTTTGTAAATTAAATAAAGAAAATTTTCTAAATCCAATAATTTAATTTTTTTTAAATTTAATTTTAAATCAAAATGAAATGGTTTAAAATTTATATATCCAAATAAATCAAAATCAGAGTTTTTTTCAGATTTATCTATAAAAGAAATACTGCTCCCATTTATTTCATAATTAATTATATTTTTTTTATTGAGAAAGTTTATTATAATATTTCCATATTGACCATTTTCTTCACTATTATAATTTTCGATTAAACTATTTTCTATTAAAAAATTTGGATTTTTAAGATCAAAGAATGCTTCTTGAATATGTGGATTGTCATAATCAATTAAATACTTATACTCATAATCTGCATCGAAAATATTTCCGTTAATTTTTAAAATTTTTTTATTATTAACTAGGTCGATTTTGTAATCAAGATTCTTTATTTTAGATATTAAAATAATTTCATCCTCCTCATCTTTAAAAAATATTGTACTTTTTTTAATTATAAAATTTCCAACAATATTTTTTTTCAAATTGTATATAAAATTATTTAGCGATAATTTATTTAAATATAAATTAGCTTTATTAGCGACAACTTTTTTAATCTTGAACTCATCATGTTTATAAAGATCTAATATAGATATAAATACTTTTAAATTTTTAAACTCCGATATTGACTCTGATTCTGTGTCGTCAATTTTCAAATTTGCTTTTTTAATCAATAAATGAGGTGAGGGTATGAATCTAAAGCTAATATTTTCTAAATTGTGAATTTTAACTTTAAATTCATTATTAATTGTTTTTTCAATTTGTTGGTTGTATTTTTGATAGTCATAGAACGTTGGAACTGAAAAAAATATAGCAGTACCAAAAAATATTATAAAAAATACAAGTACTAGATGAAAAGGATCTTGTTCTTTAAAAAAATTACTTTTAAAAGGAAAGTTATAAGATTGTTTTTTCATAATTTAAAAAACACTTATACAACTTAAATTTGAAATGTTAAATTTTGATTACTTAAAAAACTTGAATGAAAAACAAAAAGAGGCCGTAACACATATAAATGGACCTCTATTAATTGTGGCTGGTGCTGGATCTGGAAAAACAAAGGTATTAACTTCCAGAATTTGCCACATAATATTATCTGGTAAAGCTACACCTAACGAAATTTTGGCGGTTACATTTACTAATAAAGCTGCAAATGAAATGTTAAATCGAATCCTTTCTAATTTAAGTAAAAAAAAATTTGGCATGCCATGGGTTGGGACATTTCATTCAATTTGCGTGAAAATATTAAGAAAACATGCTAGAGCAGCAAACCTCAATTATAATTTTACTATTGTTGATCAAGATGATCAAAGAAAATTAATAAAAAATATTTGTAAATCAGAAAATATAGATACAAAAAAAATTTCTCCAAATTATATAATTAATATTATTGAAAAATGGAAAAATAAAGGTTGGTATCCTGAAGATGTTGTTTTAAAAAAAAGTGAAAGAATAGAATTATCCTTTCTTAAAATTTATGAAATTTATCAATCAAAACTACTTGATTTAAATGCTTGTGATTTTAATGATTTAATACTTCACTGCATTAAAATATTCGAAAAAAATCCAGATATTACAAAAATGTATTCAAAAAACTTTAAATATATTTTGGTCGATGAATATCAAGATACAAATTTTATACAAAGTAAATGGCTTAATCTTTTGTCCAAAGAAAATAATAATATTTGTTGCGTTGGTGATGATGATCAATCAATTTATAGTTGGAGAGGTGCAGAAATTAAAAATTTTTTAGAATTCGACAAAATATATGAAAATACAGAAGTAATAAGATTAGAAAAAAATTATAGATCAACACAAAATATTTTATCTGTTGCCTCAAGTTTAATTTCAAATAATGAGAATAGAGTTGGTAAAACACTTTTTACAGATGGTGAGGAAGGAGAACATGTATATTTAGATAGTTATAGAACTGGGAAAGACGAAGCTACAGGTATTGGAGAAAAAATAGAAAAATTAAAATCAAAATATAAATTAAACAACATCACAATATTAGTAAGAGCCATTTTTCAAACTAGGGAGTTTGAAGAACGATTTTTAAAAATAGGTATACCTTATAGAATAATTGGTGGTATCAAATTTTATGAAAGGGCTGAGATTAAAGATTGTATAGCTTATCTTAGAATTATTAATCAACCTAGAGATGACTTATCTTTTGAAAGAATTGTTAACGTCCCCAAAAGATCAATTGGAGAAACAACAGTCAAAACTATATACGATTATGCAAAAAAAAATGGATATTCATTAGAAGAAGGTGCCAAAAAAATGATTGAGATAAATATGGTCAAACCTAAACCTAAACTTGGTTTAAATTCAATTTTATCTCTATTAGATAAATGGAGGTTTGATCTAAGAAAAAAAACAAACCATGTAAAACTTTTACAATTAATTTTAGATGAATCAGGTTATAGCCAAATGCTGAAAGATAAAAAGGATTTAGAAAATGAAAATAGACTTGAAAATATAAAAGAACTTTTAAATGCTATGAAAGAGTTTGATAATCTCGAAAGTTTTTTAGAGCACGTTGCGTTAGCAACTTCAATCGATCAAAATTGGGAAGGTCAAAAAGTTAACTTGATGACTATGCATTCCTCTAAAGGATTGGAGTTTGATGTGGTATTCTTACCTGGTTGGGAAGAAGGATTGTTTCCTCACCAAAAATCTATGGAAGAAAAAGGACAAAGTGGATTAGAGGAGGAAAGAAGATTAGCTTATGTAGGAATAACAAGAGCTAAAAAAATTGCTCATATTTCTTTTTCTATGAATAGATTTTATCAGGGTGACTGGATAGATAGTATATCGTCAAGATTTATTGACGAATTGCCTGAAAAGAATGTTGAAAAAAATAACCAATTTTTGCAAGATGAAAATGAGGATTTTGATTTTAATCAAGATATAGAATATGAAAGTGAAATAAAAAGTCCTGGCTGGTTAAGGTATCAAAAAAGGATTAAATCATGAAAGTAATTTTAAAATTAAAAAAACTTTTAAAAGTTCACAAATTAGATGGTTATATTGTACCAAAAAATGATGAATTTTTTAGTGAGTATGCTTTTCCAAATAGGCTTAAAACTATTTCTAATTTTAGTGGATCCGCTGGATTTTCGATAATTACTAGATCATTAAATTATCTATTTGTTGATGGAAGATATTTGATACAAAGTAAATTTGAAAGTGGAAAAAATTTTAAAATAATTGAAATACCTTATAAATATCCAAAAGATGTTTTAAATAATAGAAAAATAATAAAAGTTGGATATGATCCAAAATTATTTACTACATCAACCTTGAAGAGATATTTTGGTAGTAAATATCAGTTAATACCCATCAATAAAAATTTATTGGACTTAACATTTTTAGAAAAACAAAGAAAAAATAATTTTTTTTACAGATTAGAAGATAAATTTGTAGGTGAAAGTGTATTATCTAAAATATCCAGAGTACATAAAATTTTAAAGAAAAATAACTCTGATAGTATATTTGTTTCTGCCCCTGAAAATGTTGCGTGGTTGCTAAATATACGTGGAAAAGATAATCCTAACAGTCCAATACCAAACTCTAGATTAATTATTGATAAAGAAAAAAATATATTTTTTTTTAGTGATTTAACTAAAATTAAAAAAATAAAAAACAAAATTAAATATAAAAAAATTAAATTTTATAGTTTTGATAAGTTTTACAATTCCTTATCAGAATTAAAGTCATCTGTTTTTACAATTGATAGATTATCTTGTTCAATTTTTTTTGAAAGTTTATTAATGTCAAAGTTTAAAATTAATAATTTTGAAGATCCTATTTATTTTTTAAAATCAATTAAAAATAAAGTAGAAATAAAAAATATGAAATCTGCTCATATAAAAGATGGTGTCGCACTAACTAAATTTTTATATTGGATTAAACAAAAGGAAAACTTTGGATTTGACGAATTATCTTTGGAAAAAAAACTAGAAACATTTAGGAAAAAAGATAAGGATTATATTTACCCAAGTTTTAATACAATTGCAGGATCAGGTCCCAATAGTGCTATAATACATTATAGATCATCCAAAAAAACAAATAGAAAAATTAAAAAAAACGATATTTTTTTATGTGACTCTGGTGGACAGTATAAATATGGAACAACAGATGTCACGAGAACTGTCTGTTTTCAAAAACCATCAAAAAAAATAAAAAATATTTTCACTAGAGTACTTAAAGGACATATAGCGGTAGCAACAAATAATTTAAATATTACAAATAAAGGATACCTAATAGATAAAAAAGCAAGATCTGCCTTAAATGAAGTTAATTTAGATTACGGTCATGGAACGGGGCACGGGGTAGGTTTTTTTTCTAATGTTCATGAAGGTCCTCAAGCTATATCAAAGTTTAATTCTGTAGAGTTAAAAGAGGGAATGATTGTAAGCAATGAACCAGGCTATTACGAAGAGGGTAGATTCGGGATTAGAATTGAAAATTTAATTTATGTTGAAAAAATAAAAAGTAAATTAAGATTTAAAAATCTTACAATGGCACCGATTGATCGAGATTTAATAAATGAAAAATTGTTAACCTCTAAAGAGAAAGATTATTTATTTAAATATAATTTAGAGACATATAGTAATATAAACAAATTTTTAAATAAAAGTGAAAGAAATTGGTTAATTAAATCAATTTAACAATTGATTTAATTGGTTTTGGTCTATAATTCTAATACCTAAGTCCTTAGCTTGATTTACTTTTTTTGTGGTAGGCTTATCACCGATAACTAAATAATTTAATTTTTTACTTACTGAACTTAGAATTTTTCCTGAATTTTTTTCAATAATTGACTTTGCCTCTGCTCTACTCATATTATCCAATTTTCCCGTAATCATAAAACACAAATTATTTAACTTGCCTGTTTCTTGAGTTTTCTCCTCATAAATATCTAACAAGTCAGATAATTCTTTAATAACCTTTAGATTTTCTTTCATTGAAAAAAATTTTCTAATAGACGAAATTTGAATTTCTCCTATCCCATCAATACTCAAAAATGTTTTAAAATTATAGTTTTTATTTATTTTAATAAAGTTTTCTTTTGTATTTAAATGTTTAGCTATTAACTTTGCATTTTCCTGGCCTATATGTCTAATTCCAAGTGCAAAAATAAATTTATTTAAGGTAATTTTTTTGGATTTATTAATTGAGTATTTCAAATTTAACACTGATTGATTTCCCCATCCATCTAAAGATTCTATTTTATTATAGTTCAGTCTAAATATATCTTGTGGGTACCTAATAAATTTTTTTTCCCAAAATTTTTCTACAACTTTTTTACCAAGTCCATCTACATTTAGTGCATCTTTAGAAACAAAATGTTTGATTTTTTCTATAGCCATTTTTTCACAAGTAAAACCCTCTGATGAACATCTTTTTACAGCATCAAATTTCTTCGTTTGTTTATTAAATTCTTTTTCAACTTTTAAACCACAGGAAGGACATTTATTTGGAAATTTATATTTTATAGATTTGGAACTTCGTTTTGATAAATCTACAGAAACAACGTGGGGAATTACATCTCCAGCTCTCTCTATTTTTACAACATCTCCTATTCTAATATCTTTTTTATTTATTTCATCCTCGTTATGCAAGGTTGCATTTGAAACTACTACACCACCAATATTTACTGGTTCTACTTTTGCCACAGGTGTGAGAGCGCCTGTTCTACCGACCTGTATATCTATGTTTAAAATTTTCGAAAAAGAAGAAGCTGCGGAGAATTTATGAGCTGCTGCCCATCTAGGTGCGTTACCAACAAAACCCAATCTTTTTTGAAGTTTAAGGTCATTTATTTTGTAAACTAAACCATCAACATCATACTCTAATTCATATCTTTTATTTTCAAATTGTTTATGATTTTTAACCAAATCTTCGACTTTAGATATTACTTCATTATGTTCACTAGTTTTAAATCCCCATTTTTTAAGTAAATCTAAAAAGTCTGACTGTTTTATAAAATTGTTATTTTCAAATAAACCAAAAGTGTAAGCAATAAACTTCAATGGAATTTTTTTTGTTTCGGATGGTTCCTTTTGTCTTAAAGATCCTGATGCTGCATTTCTAGGATTGGCAAATTTGTCTTTAATGTTTTCAAAATCAATTTTTTTTATATAAACTTCTCCTCTTATTTCTATTTCTGAAGGAAAGTTTTTAGAATCAATTTTTTTTGGTATATCTTTTATTGTTTTTAAATTTTCAGTTATTAGCTCCCCTTCATATCCATCTCCACGTGATAATCCTTGTATTAAAAATCCATTTTTATATGTTAGAGATGCAGATATTCCATCAATTTTAGGCTCTACACTATATTCAAATATTTTATTTGAATCGTAATCTAAGTAATTTTTAATTTTTTTTTCAAAATTTATAAGGTCTTCCTTATCAAAAATGTTTGATAGAGATAACATTGGAACTTTATGTTTTTTCTTTTCAAAATTTTTTGATGGTCTGAAGCCTACATTTACTGAAGGTGAGTCTTTATGTTTTAAAAAATTATATTTATACTCAAGATCTAAAATATTTGTTTTTAAGTCATCATATTCACTATCTGAAATAGATGGTTTATCTTTTAAATAATATAATTTGTTATGTTTATTTAATTCTTTAATTTTACTTATATAAAATTTTTTGATAGATTTTTTATCTTCCATTAGAATATCTTACTTTTAATTTTATCTACTAAAGATCCATTTTTTTTATCTCTTTCTTTTTTTTCTTTAATGAATGTGTAATTTTTATTAAAAATTTTATAACTTTTTTCATACCACTCACTAGATTGATAATTATAACCTAGTAGAAAAGCATATTTTTTCGCCTCTTCTTCTAGGCCTATTTTGTAATGTATTTCAACAAGTCTAAATAGGGCCTCCTCAATAAAAATAGATTCATTAAAATTCTCAACTACAAACTTATATCTATTAATAGCAGGTATCCATTTCTCTCTATCAAAGTAATACTTTGCTATATACATTTCTTTTGAAGCAAGAACTTCATTAATTAAATCAAGCTTAAACCTAGAATCTAATGCATAATCAGTTTTAGGATATTTTTTAATGATTAATTCAAAATATTCTTTTGATCTTAAAATAGAATTTAAATCTTTGGTTTCATCTACAATTTGATCATAATACGCAATAGCAAGTAAATAATATGCATAATCAGATCTTGGATGATTTGGATACCTTTTTAAAAATCTTTCTATTTCATAAATTACATCACTATAATATCCAAAGGAGTAATATGAATACGCAGCCATGATTGCTGCTCTAGGCGCCCATATAGATTGTGGAAATATAAGTTCTGCTTCAGAAAATTTTTTTGCAGCCGATAGCCCATCTCCAGAATTAAGTTTTTCTAATCCTTCGTTATACGCATCTATCATTTGAAGATTGATTTCTTTTTTTTCTATTAACTCTACGTTCTTATTTTTATCGTTTGCACAAGAAGCTATAAAAATAAATAATAAAACTAATATAAGTGATTTGACTCGCATATATACCTATTAGCAGAATTAAAAAAAATTTCTATTTTTATGCAATAGATTTTAAATACGATCTATCTAGAATTTGATAAGGTAAAGTTTTTTCCTTGATTTCAATAACTTTAAAGTTTGATTTATCAGAAAAGAGTTTTCTTAATATCTTATTAGTCAGGTTGTGACCACCTTGGGAGGTTTTTAATAATCCAATAATTCTATAACCAGATAAATAAAGGTCACCCATACAGTCAAGAATTTTATGATTAACAAACTCCTTTGAATTTCTTAGCCCATCTTTGTTTAAAATATTGTTATCTCCAACAACAATGGCATTTTCCAAACTGCCACCTTTTGCTAAACCAGAGCTCTTTAACCTTTCCACATCTTCATATAAACAAAAGGTTCTTGAGTTAAATATTTCTCCCAAGTCATCGTTGAATACATTAACTTTATTTCTTTGAGTTCCAATAATATTATTTTTATATTTTATCTCAAAATCTATTTCGGAAGATATTTTCGATTTATCTAATGAAATACTTTTTAGACCTTATTCAAAAGAAACTTTTTTTTCTATTTTAATCAATTTTATAGGAGTTGTAGAAAATTTTATGCCAGTTGATAATATTTTTTCTATGAATATTTTTGCTGATCCATCTAAAATTGGCAGCTCCTGAGAATTTACTTCTACAATTAAATTATCTATGCCCAAACCATACAATGCTCCCATTAGATGCTCAACAGTCGATACTTTAGCACCATGCTCGTTTGAAAGTGTCGTGCATAATGTTGTATCTATAACATTATTATATCTAGGCATAACAATATTATTATTTTTTAGATCTATTCTTTTAAAAATGATACCTGTATTAGGTTCAGAAGGTAAAAGATTTAGTTGAACATCTTTACCAGTATGAAGCCCGATTCCATCTAAAGAAATTTTTTCTTTTATTGTTCTTTGATTTAAAAAAGACATGTGAACTTATATAAAAAAACTATACGCTTCAAAAAACAACTAATGTTACAGAAAATTGCTATTTTAGTTAAAATAACTAAATAATTTTTCAAAAAAGCCTTTATTTTCAATATTAACTAAAGATCTTTTTGGTTGAATTTTTTTACTAGATATATCGAATTCTATTGCACTGTTACAACAATCATAATTATTTTCATCAATAATTGCCATGCCTTTTATAAAATTAAATTCAGGTCCAAATGATAACAGATTTTTATTTAGTACTTTTGAACCATTGCCAACAAAAAAAAGTTCCAGATTTGAATTTAAAAAACTATTTTTAGTTAGAGGACAATTTAAAAATAAAATTTCTACTATTTCTTCCAATCTTGAATTAATAATTTTTTTCAAAAACTCGTCTTCATTAATTATATTTTCTTTATTATTTTTTTTAAAGAATTTTATTTTTTTGGACTCAGCTTGTCTATAATCTATTTTTAAAATTTTACTAATATCTTTTGTTATATGATCTCCACCAATATGTGTATAATTAATATAAAGTAATTTTTTATCTTTGAAAATTGTAAGACAGCTTTTTTTTAATCCAATATCAATAAATGAATTATACCCAGATATATCTAGTTTATTAATCAGTCCCAAAGATTTGATATAACTCTTACAAAATATTTTTGAGAGCGAAATATGCTTTTTTAGAAAAAGATTTTTAAAAAAATCATAAATTATTTTATCTATAAGAATAAATTTTATTTCTAAATTAACTTTTGATGATTTAGTAGAATTGTTTTCTATTTCATCAATAACAATATCATCAAGAATAATTTTTGATTTAATTGTGTGAAGAATGTCCTTTTCCTTATTATTTATTTTAATTTCTGTTTCACATTCTTTTATAAGGTAGTCTATATCATTATTTGTGATAATTTTTTTTTCATAGTTTTTTTGTATACAAAGATCCAAAGAAAATATGCTTGTGTCATCTAATATAAGTAAAATTTCATTTAGATGTTGATCTAAGTTTTTTTCAGCATTCGTTATAAGACTAAAAATTTTTTTTTCATCCAATGGGTTTTCTTTTCTAGTAAAATCAATTTTTTCTTCAAAAAATAGATTATTATTAATCGTATTTTGATCATAGAGAACTAGTCTTACACAGGTTGATCCATATTCTAAAATAGATATTGGAGATAATATTTTCATTATGAATAAATAATTTTATTTTTAATACGTAGATCTATTATTTTTATTCCACTAGTATCTTTATTTTCGATGATTTGTTTAAATATTTTAATTGAGTAATCATAATCTTCTAGAGGTAATTTAACTTTTAAATTTTTTTTGTATGAAAGATCCCATCTTTTCGACTTAAAAGAATAGATGGTATCAAAATCTTTTAATTCAAAGTTATTATCAATTAATATATTTTTTAAACTTAAAAATCTTTTTATATCAACCTCACCTACTATTAATGGTAAAGTATTATAATTTTTTCTAGTATGTTTGATTTTTTTTCCATTTTCTCCTATAAAAAATTTTTGATTATTATCAAAAAAATAAGCTAATATATTTGTCTCTTTTAAATCTATTTGAATAATTGATGGGTATTGTTTCTTAACTTTATACTCACTTATTGTATTGAAAGAGTCTAACTCAGCTTTGATTTGATCTGACGTAATCCAAAAAATATTAAAATCGTAATATCTTTTTAAAGATAATAAGATTTCATTACTTAATTTTTTATCAATATTACCTTTGATTTCAATTTTACTAATTTTAAAAAAATCATCAAAACTTTTAATTAAGTTAATATTATGAAGACTTAATAGAGTAATAAATATAATCAGATAAAAATAAATTTTTATTTTATCTGTTAATTGAAGCATCATTAATAATCCACTTTATCAAATTATAAAAATTTATTCCTTTATATTTTGCAATTTCTGGTACTAAGGATAATTCTGTAAGTCCAGGCTGGGTATTGAGCTCTAGAAGATAAAATTTGTTTTGTGAAAATCTAAAATCACTTCTAGTTATTCCTTTGCACCCAGTAATTTTGTGTGCTTTAAGTGCTAAATTTTCAACCTCTTTTAGTTTTTTAATTGGAAGTTTAACTGGCAAAATATGTTTGGTTTTAGCATTTTTATCGTATTTTGCCTTATAATCATAAAACTTTCGCTTTGGTACCAACTCTATAGTTCCTAATTTTTTATTCCCCATTATAGCCACCTGTATTTCTCTACCTGGAATATATTTTTCAATAAGTATTTCTTTTTCACTTCTCAATTTTTTTATATTTTTAAAAAAATTATTTTTATCACAAATATAAACTCCTACACTCGAACCTTCGTTAATTGGTTTTATGACAACTGGAAATTTTAATTTATTTACAATTTTTTGATAAATTTTTTTATAATTTTGATCAGAATTTTGTTTAAAAATTAGATATTTGGGTGAAAGGATATTATTTTCGACAAATATTTTTTTTGAAATTAATTTATTAATACATATCGATGATGCTTTGACACCAGAATGAGTATATTTAATTTTTTCATTTTCTAAAATTAATTGTATATAACCATCCTCACCATATCTTCCATGTAGAGCATTGAAAATTACATGGGGTTTGAATTTTCTTATATTTTTTATAAATCCATTTATGGGATCAAGTATTTTGCATCTATAGTCATTTTTAATTTGCTTAAACACTGCTTTAGCAGTTTTAATGCTTATTTCTCTTTCTTTAGAATAGCCTCCAGCTAAGATTAATATTTTTTTCTTCATCTCTATGAAGTTAAAATTATTTCTAATTCCAGATTTACACCTGTTTTATTATATACATTGTCTTTAACAAAATTGATAAGATTTTTCATGTCTTTAGATGTGGCTTTTTCTTTATTAATCAGAAAATTACAATGTTTTTCAGAAAGTACGGCATCACCAAACTTTTTATTAACTTCCTCAATATCGATTGATTCTTTTATAAGTTCCCAAACTTTTTTATTTGTTTTATTTATTGGATTTTTAAATGTGCTTCCACCAGTTTTTACTCGAAATGGTTGTGAAAGTTCCTTTTGTTTTTTTAAATCATTCATTTTTATTTTAATTTGCTCTTTTTTACAAAAAGTGCCTTTAAATGTTCCACTTAAAAAAATCAAATCCTTTGGTAAATTTGATGATCTGTAATTAAAATTCATTTCTGAAGAGCTTATGGTTAATACTTTTCCATGAAAATCAATGGCTTGTACTGAAACAATTATGTCTTTAAATTCCCTTCCATAACAGCCTGCATTCATTCTAATGCCTCCGCCAATTGAACCTGGTATGCAGGATAAAAACTCAAAACCTTCAATCTCATTTTCCATAGCAAATTCAGAGACTTTTTTATCTAAGCATGAGCTGCCAGATATAATCAGATTTTGACTTAATTTAGAAATATTATTAAAATTCTTACCGAGTTTAATAACTACACCATTATAAATTTCATCATCAAATAGAGTATTTGAACCTGCTCCTAAAATAAATATTTTACCACGACTATCATATTTCTTTAGAAACAAAGATAAATCTTTTAAAGAGTTTGCAAGTAAATATATTTTTGATTTACCACCAATATTAAACCAATTAAGACGACTTAAGTCATGATTAAAACTTAATCGAGAATTTTCTGAAAATTCAATTTTTTCTAAATCATCTAAATTCATTTTATCAATTGAGGTAAATTCCTTATCCAATTAGATATAGTGCCAGCTCCCATTCCAATAACAATTTTATCACCGTATATGTTCTGCTTAGCAAATGTTAATAATTCTTTTTGACCATTTATCATTATTAAATCTACTTTAGAGTTTTTAATAATTTCTTTTGCAAATTTAAAATAATTAAATTTTAATTTAATATTCTCTCCTGCTTTATATACTGGGCATAGAATAACCTGATCGGAATACTTGAAACATTTAGTGAAACGTTTTTTTAATGAGTTTAATCTAGAAACTCTATGAGGTTGAAAAACTGAAATAATTTTTTTTGACCCAAATACATTTTTAGTTGATTTAAGTAGCTCATTTATTTCGGTTGGATGATGGGCATAATCATCAAAATAAATACTTTTTCTATGTTCAAAAATAAAATTAAATCTTCTCTGCACACCTTTAAATTCAAAAATTGCTTTTTTAATTGTTTTAATCGAAATTCCCATCATTATTGCGACAGCTATTGAGGCACAACAATTTTTTATATTATGAATACCAATTAATGGAATTTCAAATGATTTAAATATTTTTTTCTCCTGATTTGGTAATTTAACATCTAAATCAAATTTTGAAATTTTAGATTTTAGCTGAATATTTTTAATTCTAAAATTAGACTTTTCATTTATTCCATAAGTTATTATATTTTGATTATTAATCTTTCTTAATATAGACCTATTATGCTTGTCATCTATGCATATTAAAGTTTTTCCAAACGATGGGGTTTTTTCCGCAAATTTAATAAAACTTTTTTTTAAATTATCGATTGATCCATAGTGTTCGAGATGTTCTTCATCAATATTTGTTATAATTGAATATGTGAAAGGGAGTTGTAAAAAACTTCCATCAGATTCGTCTGACTCCAAAATACACCACTCACCTTTTCCAAGTTTAGCAGAATTTCCTATAGAGTTAATTACTCCACCATTAATTATAGTTGGATCAAGGCTAGACTTAGAAAAAATTGTTGAAACAATAGATGTTGTAGTAGTTTTGCCATGTGATCCTGCTACTACTACATTCTTGTACAAAGATACTATACTAGCTAACATTTCTCCTCTTTTATAAATTGGTATTTTTCTTTTTTTAGCCTCTAAATATTCTGGATTGTTTTTTTTTATAGCAGACGAGACAACCACTATCGTAGCATTTGATAAATTTTTTTTTTTATGTTTTATTTGTATATTAATTTTATTTTTTTTTAATCTATCTATATTTTTACTCATTTGTTGATCAGATCCTTTTACAGTAAATCCTAAATCTTTCATGATTAAAGCAAGTCCACTCATACCGATACCGCCTATTCCCACAAAATGTATTATTTCTTTTTTACCCAAACTAATTTTCATTTAAATTTCTTTTAATTTTTTCGTTTATATTTATCCATTTGTTATTTGCACTAATTCTTTTAAGATTGCTTTTTTTCTCAATATATTCACTTTTATCAATAATAATCTGATTTATCATTTTGAATATATCGCCAGAATTAAAGTTTTTTTCCTCTAATATCCAGCAACAATTTGAGTCAAAATATCTTTTTGCATTTAAAAATTGATGATTGTCTGTTGCGTGAGGAAAAGGTACTGCAATAAAAGGTATATTTAAATAAGCTAGTTCTGCAAGTGATGATGCCCCTGCTCTAGATATAGCAATATCAAATTTACGATTATAACACAAAAAATTTTCTTTAAAAAAAAACAGATTATTTTTTATATTTTTTTTATCATAATTTAATTTATATTCATTGATATTTACTCCTGGAGATAATTGTTGAGTTACTTCTATTTTGTACTTTGATCCTAATTCTATCAATTCATTATTTAAGTTTTTAGTAAAAAATAAAGATGCTTGACTTCCACCAATTATAAGTATCTTAAAAACATTCTTATCTAATTCATCTTTATTATTTTCATTATAGAAACATCTATTTAATAATGGTGGTAATTCGACAATTTTATCAATATATTTTTTTTTTATACCTTTTAAATTTTTGTCATAACAAAGAACTTTATTAGAAAAAAAAAGTAAAAATTTATTTGATTTACCTATTATAGAATTTGGCTCAAATAGAAAAATTTTCTTATTAAAAATTTTAGAAGCTAAAACTATAGGTAATGACATATAGCCGCCAGTACTTATTAAAATGTCGAATTTATTATTGGTTAAATGAACCACTGATTTGATAAATGCAAAAAATAAAAATAATATTTTTAATGGAAAAAAATATTTTTTTTCGGGTACTTTTTTTACATCAAATAAGGTTTTATTAATTTCTCTAGGTATATATTTTGCACCCCTGGCATCTGTATAAATTTTTATATCAAAGTCTTTTTTTAAGTGTTCATATAAATTTAATGCTGGAATAACATGGCCGCCCGAGCCACCTGTTGATATTATTATTTTTTTCAATTAGTAAACTCTCCTTTTAGTTAAATTTAAAATTATACCAGACATTATAGAAATGCTTATTATTGATGATCCACCATAACTTAAGTAAGGTAATGTCATCCCTGTAGTTGGCAAAATTCTTAAATTAACACCAACATGAATAAAAACCTGCATCAAAAGCAGTGTTACCAATCCTACAAGTACCATTTTATACACATTGTCATTTGTATCCCTTATTTTTTTAAAAACGTTATATGCAAAAAATATGAAAGCTAGCATTAATAAGAGTATTATTACTATTCCAAATTCTTCAGAAATAACGGATACAATAAAATCGGTATGCGCTTCAGGAATTCTTGAATTTAAAGTACCCTCTCCAATACCTTTTCCAAAGAAACCTCCGTCAATTATAGCCTCAGAAGCCTTCTCCGCTTGCGAATAACTATTTGAAGAATTATCAAAAAAAGAGGTTATTCTTATTTTAATATAATTAAATTTTTCAACAAAAAAAATTAAATACGAAAGAATAGAAATAAAAAAACTGAACAATCCAAAAAATATTACTAGGTTTATTCCTGATACAAAGATAAGAGTTAACCAAGTAAAAATTACTAATATGGATTGACCTATGTCTGGTTGGGATATTAATAGTAAAACAATTGGAACTATTAATAACAATGTTAATATATATTTAAAATATAGGTTATACTTTTGGTAATTTAATAATAATGCAAGTATTATTACATAAAATGGTTTAATTAATTCGATAGGTTGAAATCGAGGTAAAAATGCTAGGTCTAACCATCTTTTAGAGCCTTTAACTTCTGCTCCAATAAATGGCACTAATAAAAGTAATAAAAATGATAAAATAAAAAAACCGATCGAAATTTTTATTAAAAAATCCTCTTTAAGTAGAGAAAATATAAACATTATTGATAATCCCATAGAAATAAACGCAATATGTTTAAAAAAGAAGTAATAAGAATTTGTATTTAGTCTATCAGATGCGATCAAAGACGTAGATGCTAATGAAAAAAATAAGCCTGCTATAAAAAAAGATATAATAAACAATAACAAAGTTTTATCAATATTTTTCCACCAACTGTAGTAATTATTATAAATATTTAATTTATTAATCATATTTAATTATTTAAAATGATTCTCTTTGCGTGTTTATTGAAATATCGTCCTCTCTCCTCAAAGTTTTTAAATTGATCAAATGAAGCAGCGGATGGACTAAACAAGATTACATTTTGGGTTTTACTATTTTTAATTTGTTTTTTAATATTAAATAAGGCGTTTTTTATAGTTTTAAAATATTGAAATTTTATTTTATTTTTAAATTGATTTAAAAAATAATTTTTATTAAGTCCAATAATATATGCTGAAATATTTTTATAATATTTTTTTTGTAAATAAAATTTATCTCCTTTTTTTTGCATACCTCCAACTATCCAATGAATATTTTTATAACTTGATAGAAGTCCAATCGTTGAGGAAAAGCTTGTAGATTTTGAATCATTTATTATTTTTAAATTATTTTTATTAAAAATAATTTGTTTTCTAAAACTTAAACCTTTGAATTTATTTAATGATTTAAATATAATATTTTCTGAGAATTTAAAATTTTTACATATTGAGTAAACAAAGTGGACATTACATAAATTATTCTTATCAAGTAGGTAATTATTATTTAATTTTTTTTTAAAAAAGCTTTCTTGATTATAAACTAGTTTATATAATTTAGACTTGATTTTTTTCTTTAAAATATTTCTATTTATAATTGGATTATTTTTCTCAATATAGCAATAATCATTTTTATTTTGACTATAAATTAAACGCAGCTTTGCTTTTGCATATTGATTTATAGTTCCATGTCTCTCCAAATGATCAGCGCTCAAATTTAAGATGGCTGCATGATCGGTTTTAAAAAATCTGCTATAATATATTTGATATGATGATGCCTCTATAATAAAAATAGTTTTATTATTAATATTTTTTTCTAATAGCGGTGGTTTACCGATATTTCCAACTAATCTAACATCTAAATTATTTGCTTTGAAAATCTTATACAACATTTGGCAAGTAGTGGACTTTCCATTTGTTCCCGTAATAGTAATTTTAGTGTTATTAGGATAAATAATATTAAATATATCCAATTCTGTAATTATTTTTTTTCTATTTTTAAAAAGATATTTCTTAAGACTGCACTTTTTAATGTCTATTCCTGGGCTTAATACAATATAGTCAAATTTTAGTTTAGCTATTTTTTTTTATAAGAAATAAAGTCATCAAAAACTGTTACTTTATTTTTTCTTTTTAAATAGTTAAAACATGATTTTCCTGAAATACCAAAGCCGTAAATTAAAAATTTTTTTTTAATAAAAATTTCTTTACCCAACATTTATCTTAATTTTAATGTTGCAAGTCCAATCATTGCTAAGATTAGAGAAATAATCCAAAATCTTATGACCACTGTAGATTCTGCCCATCCTTTTTTTTCAAAATGGTGATGTATAGGTGCCATCATAAATATTCTTTTTCCTGTCAATTTATAAGATATAACTTGCACTATGACTGATACTGCTTCTAAAACAAATAAACCTCCAGTTATTGCTAATACTATTTCATGTTTAGTTACAACACCTACTGCACCTAGTGATCCCCCTAAAGCTAATGAGCCTGTGTCCCCCATAAAAATTTTTGCAGGAGGTGCATTAAACCAGAGAAAGCCTATAGAGGAACCGATAATTGCACCACAAAAAACCGCCACCTCTCCAACCCCCTCGATATAAGGAATTAATAAATACTCTGAAAAAATTATATTTCCTGATACATAACTTATAAATGCAAAACACCCTGCAACTAAAATTACAGGGACGGTTGCCAATCCATCTAAACCATCAGTTAAATTAACAGCATTAGATGAACCCACAATTACAAATAGGTAAAATGGTACAAAAAACCAACCCAAGTTTATAACTAAATTTTTAAAAAATGGAATATATAGATTTGTTGTTAAATCAGATTCTACAAAATTATATAAAATAAATAATGAAATTATACCGAGAAGTATTTGAATAATAAATTTAAATTTAGAAGAAATTCCCTTGGAATTATTATTTTTTATTTTTTTAAAATCATCGAATGCACCAAGTATTCCAAACGAAAATGTTATAAAAATTAATAACCAGTTATATGGGTTTGTTAAATCTGCCCACAAAAAAACACCCGTAAATAATCCAATTAATATTAAAACCCCTCCCATTGTCGGAGTTCCTATTTTTTTAATTAGATGATCCTCTGGACCATCTGAACGAATAGGATTCGTAATTTTTTTTGTAGAAAAATAATTTATAAATTTATCACCTATTAAAAACACTACTATCATTGCTGTAATAATAGCTAAACCAGTTCTTACTGTTAGAAAATTAAAAAAATTTAAAAAAGAGTAAGTATCTGAGTAATTTGTTAAAAAGTTATAAAGCATTTTTTTTTAAATTATTAATAATATCATTTAAGCCTGTTGAATTAGATCCTTTTACCATTAAAAGACTCTTGTTTGGCAATTCTTTGTTAATTAAATTTAAAATTTCCATTTTATTTTTTAAAATTTTACCTCTAATTTGTGGTTTTAATTTGTTAAATGTATGTTTTGCAAGATTTCCATAAACATACGTTTTGCTAATTTTTGAATTATTAATGTAATTTGAGATTAAAATATGTAAATTTTTTGAATACTTTCCAAGTTCATGCATATTTCCAACTAAAAGAAACTTATTACTTTTTGCTTTGTAGAAATTGTCAAATCTTTGTAATGCAAATTTAAAAGATAAAGGATTTGAATTATAGCTTTCATCAATAATAGTCAATTTTTTTGATCCTTTCTTGTAATGAATTGTTGACCCTCTGCTTTTAGGAATAACAAATCCTGAAAACAAGTTTTCGTTGATTTCTTTTACATCAAAATAATTAATAATAATACCTAAAGAAGCTAGAATATTTTCAGTATAGTCGATTAAACTCTTAGAGATTTTGAAAGATTTTTTTTGTCCTTTAATTCTTAGATTTAATAAATATTTTTTTTTAAATTTTTTTCGATTTAATATATAAATATCGGCATTATTATTAGTCTTACTAAAAGTAATAATTTTAAGTTTCCGTTTTTTTGATTTTTGTAAAAAATATTTATGATATTGATCATCTATGTTTATAACCATGGTACCGTTAGGGATAATGTTATTTATCATTTCTCCTTTAGCGCTTGCAATTTGATTTAAATTTTTAAAATTTTTTATATGTGCATAAGATATGTTAGTAATTAACCCTAAATTTGGTTTTATTAATTTTGTAAGATAATCAATCTCTCCTTTCTTATCCATTCCCACTTCTAAAACAGTAAACTTTGATGATTGTGGGGTATTAAATAAACTCAAAGGGACACCATACTTGTTATTAAAAGAATTTTTTGAAAAATAAGTTTTTTCCAACTTACTCAAACAAAAACCGGTTAGCTCTTTGACAGAAGTTTTCCCAGCTGATCCAGTAATAGCTATATTATTTGAATTTAATGATTTTCTGAATAATGAACTTAAATAACTAAAGTCATTTATAGGTTTTTTTTTAAATATTATTTTTGAATTTTTGTTTTTTATATTTGAAATAGCTAATATAGAACCATTTTTAATTGCATCTTTTGCATAAACATTTCCATCAAATTTTTTTCCCTTAATACCAATAAAAATTGAATTTTTATTTATTTTTTTAGAATTTATTGATGCAGAATTAATATGAATATTTTTATTAAGATAATTTTTTTTAAAATTTTCTAGCAAAATATTCGTTTTGAGTGAACTTGACAAAGATAAATTTTTTATTTTTATAGCTTTTAAAATATGAGTTCGATCGCAAAAAAATTTCTTTTGTTTATATTCTTGATAATTTTCGTGTCCCTTTCCAGCTACAATTAAAACATCTCCAGATTTTAAATCATTGATTGCTTTCAAGATTGCCTTGGCTCTAGAAGGTATTTCAAAAAAAACTTTGTCTTTAATGCCTTTTTTAATTTGATTTCTAATTAAATTTGGATTTTCTAATCTGGGATTATCATCTGTAAGATAAATAGTATCACAATATTTATCTGCAACGGCACCCATCATAGATCTTTTATTTTTATCTCTATTTCCTCCACATCCAAATACTAATGAAATATTACTTAGAGGATAATCCTCTTTTATATTTTTAATCGCAGTTTTTAAAGCTTCAGGTGTATGAGCGTAATCAAGAATAACGTGAGAATTATTTTTTACATTTCCAATTTTTTCTAACCTACCATTTATTGGTTTAATTTTTTCAATAGTTTTTAAAATATTATTTATATTAATATTTGACAAATATGCAGCAACTATTGCAAAAAGTAGATTTTTAATCTGAACATTGCCGATGAGAAATGTTATAAAAGAATAATTATTGTTGTTAAATAAAAATTCTACTTTTTTATAATTATTGATTTTTTGAATATTTTTAATTTTAATAAAAGATTTATCACCTGCAAAACTATACTTTTTTAGTTTCCTATTTTTTGAAATTCTATTTAAATATTTAGATTGTTTGATACTATTATCAAATATAATATTTCCCTTATAATCAAGTAAATCGCGAAAAAGAATAAGTTTTGAGTCAAGATAATCTTTAAATGTTTTGTGATAATCAAGATGATCCCTAGATAAATTTGTGAATATGGCAGTATTAAAATTTATTTTATTTAACCTACTTTGTTTTAATCCATGGCTAGATGCCTCCAACATTATATTATCAATTTTTGACTCCTTTAATTTTTTTAATATTTTATGAATTTTAATTGAATCTATAGTTGTATTATTTGTTTTATAATTGAATTTTTTTGATAAAACTCCCAAAGTACCTATGGTTGCTGCTTTTTTATTGTTTAATGTTAAAATTTGATAATAAAAATTCGCAACTGAGGTTTTTCCATTTGTGCCGGTTATTGCAATAATATTTTTAGGTTTTTTGTAATAAATTTTACTAGCTGCTTCTGCTAACGAATTTCTTGTGTTTTTACTTCTTACAAATAAAACTTTATTATTATCAAAACCCTCAAACTTTAAATCAGAAACAATAATTTTTGCACCTTTATTAATTGCATCTTTAATATAATTATTTCCGTTTACTTCATTTCCACTTATTGCAAAAAAAATATCATTTGGCTTACATTCTTTACTATTAAATCTAATATTTTTAAATTTTATTGATTTATATTTTGTATTTATGTTTTTTAAAACTTTGCCTAGTAACATTTTTTTAAGTTCTTAGTATTTTGTGGCTAAAATAGGTCCTATTTTTTCAATTATTTTTCCAGCTACCTCAACTGCTGTCCAACCTGCGGTATTGAACTGTGTTCCCTTAATTTTCCAGCCTGAGCCATCTTTATATTCATATATATAATCTTTATTTGGTTTTGGCTCATCCAACATCACAACCAATACATATGTTGGATCGGACGATGGAAATATAGATGCAAAAGTATTTATCTTTTTTTTAGAATATCGGCCTTCAAAAGATTTTTGTGCAGTCCCCGTTTTTCCTGCAATTTCATATCCATTAATATTTGCAAAACTCGCTGTACCTTCCTTAGTAGTTACAATCTTTCTTAATGCCAAATTTACATTTTTAGATACATCTTCTGAGATAATTTTTTGATACCTAATATTTCTTTTATTTTTATTTAAGATTAGTGTTGGTTTTACATCATAACCACCATTAGAGATTATTGAATACCCTTTAGCTAACTGCAATGGTGTAGTTGTAATTCCATGTCCATATGCAGATGTCGCAAGTTTACATTTTCCCCATTTTAGTTTCAAAGGACTTCCAATTTCCTCTATATCAAATTTTAATGTATCGAGTAGTCCTAAATCATATAAAAAATTTTTGAATTTCTCCTGACCTACTTTTTGTGCTATTCTAACAGATCCAATATTCCCAGATCTTATTAAAATTTGTTCAGCTGTTAAATCAGAAGGTATTTCATCATCATATTCTCCAATAATAAATTTACTACATTTAATTTTTTTCTCTAAAGCTTTAAATTCTGTCTCAGGCTCAATTACACCTTCGTTTAAACCTGCAGCGTAAGTAAAAGTTTTAAATACTGAACCTAATTCATATACACCTTTTGTTACTCTATTTATTAAATTTTTATCCTCAAGCGCTTGTCTTTTATTGAGGTCATAATCTGGTAGGGATAAAAGAGCTAAGACTTCTCCATTTTTAGAATTCATTAAAATTGCTGCAGAGCCAATACTATGAAATATATTTTGATACTTAATTAGCTCTTCACGTATCAAATATTGTAAGTTTAAATCAATCGTAAGTTTTAGATCTTGTTTTGTTTCTTTTAATTTTTTATCAAAACTTTTCTCTATTCCAGATATCCCGTTATTTTCATTATCAATTTGTCCAATTACGTGGCTAAATAAACTTTTTTGAGGATATATTCTTGTAATTCTATTTTCTGGTATCAAAGATTTATCACCTAACATAATTAATTTTTCATAATTCTCAGGATTTAACTCCTCAGCAAAGTAAAAAAATTTTTTTCCATTAAGTTTCTTTTCAATTAAGTTATAATTTTTATTTGGAAAAAGTATTTTAAGGTTCAGAAGTAATTTTTGTTTATCAATTGTTAAATTAGGATTTATTCCTATATTTCTTGTAATAATTGTTTTAGCTAATATATTATTATTTCTATCAACAATATTTCCTCTGATTTCTTTTTTAGAACCAACAAAATTACTTTTAGGAAGCTTTTTACCTGATAAATAAAACGCCTTTAATGAAAATATTAATAATACCAATACAAAAGTAAAAAAAATAAAAGCTACTCTATTAAAAGAAATATTTAATCTATTTTTATTGTATTTGTCACTGATATTTTCAAAATCATTTTCAAAATCAGTAAAATTATTTTCATTGTTCATGATAATTTAAATCATTAAAGTTTATTTCATCGATATTTGTGATAATTTTTATATTTTCTCTTGAGGTAAATTTAAGCTTATCGTCAAAATAATAATTGTTTAGATCTAATAATTTTTCTGGAGAACTTAAATAATTATATTCCAATTGAACTAATTCCTTTATGCTATTTAAGTAATTAATATTTTCTTTAATTGTAAATATTTTTTCATCAAGTTTTTTAGTATGATTTTTTATAAAAGAAGTTGTTACTATCAATAATAAAATAGTTAATACAAAGATTCTCTTTAACATAATTTACTTCCTATACTTTCAATTTCTAATAAATAATTAAACTTAGATAGAAACTCATCAAATCTAGCGCCTTCTTTAATTTTGATTGCGTACCTTAACTTTGCTGATCTTGAAGATGGATTTTTTTTTATTTCATCATCAGTGGGTATAATTGGTTTTTTGTCTAACAACTTAAAGAATTTATTAGTTTTTTTTGAGCTCGGTAGATATCTTGAAATACTTTTATCTTCTGAATAGTTTCTAAAAAAAAATTTAACAATTTTGTCCTCTAAAGAATTAAATGTAACAATTATAATAAAACTATTAAGTGGCAATAGTTCATAAGCATTAATTAATCCATAAATTAATTCGCTAATTTCTTGATTTACAAAAACTCTTAAAGACTGGAAAATTTTTGTAGACTTATTTATTTTGAAGTTATAATTTTTTTTTTCTTTATTGATTATTTTAACTAAATCTTTTGTATTTAGAAGATTTTTATTTCTTTGATTTATAATTTTTTGTGCAATTTTTCTTGCATCTTTTTCATCGCCAAAATATTTAAATATTTTTGCTAGGTCACTTTTATCTAACTTATTTATTACCTCATGGGCTGAGAAAGTGTTTAAACCCATTTTCATGTTTAGTTTATCTTTATAATTAAATGAAAGACCCATTTTATAATTAAATATTTGATCAGTTGAATAACCTAAATCAAAAATTACCGCTTTAATGTTTTTTGATCCTAAATTTTTAATCTCACTAAATTTTTTATGATTAAACTCAAATCTATCTTTAAAATGATTTTTAAATTTTTCTGATAATTTAATCGCATTTACATCTCTATCAAATGCAATAACTTTATTTCTTTTATCTTCTAAAATTTTTTCTGAATATCCCCCTTGTCCAAACGTACAGTCTAAAAAAGTGCCACCATATCGAGGGGAAATGATCTTGATTAATTCATCAAGTAATACTGGAAAGTGTTTTTTTTCCAGATTTATAGTGGCACT
>MDTA01104179.1_pt1 | contig 27485 bp, 29 predicted proteins | sample 811151 | NCBI WGS metagenome assembly MDTA01 (sample SAMN05326648, study PRJNA326480) | marine metagenome | isolation source: seawater | place: Indian Ocean: South | collected 2010 | reverse complement strand
CCGTCCTCCGCCCCGGCGAAAACACCGGTTGAAGCTGGCGAAGGCGAAGCGCCGCCCGCACACTGCGATCCGGACCAGTGGGAACGGCAGGCCTCACCGCCTCTCAATATCCGGACTGCCAGGCAGTATACGGCGCCTGGAAAACCCGTGAAAAGTTATCCACGGGTTCCGGAATGGCCTTATACTTGCCGCCGCCCCCTGCGCCCCTTCTGCAATTAAAACACCCCCATCGCCTCACTTCGTTCGGCACTTCCCCCGCATTTCCGCTTGCGCGCATGCGCGCGCGGGGGAAGAGGGTGCCTCTGAGTAAGAACTTCTCCTCCCCCGTTTACGGGGGAGGTGTCGCGAAGCGACGGAGGGGGGTAATCAGCCTACCCCCAAATCCCTTTCCCGCTTCCGGGCAAGCCCAACCTCTCCCACATCTCATCCACGCGCCGCACCACATCCTCATCCATGCGGATTTCCTCGCCCCATTCGCGCCGCGTTTCGGGCGGGAGCTTGTCGGTCGCGTCGAGGCCGATCTTGGAGCCGAGGCTCGGCTCGGGGCTCGCGAAGTCCAGATAATCGATGGGCGTGTCTTCGATGACGGTGATGTCGCGCGCCGGGTCCATCTTGGTGGAGACCGCCCACATCACGTCTTTCCAGTCGCGGGCGTCGATGTCGTCATCGACGACGATGATCCATTTCGTATACATGAACTGGCGCAGATATGACCATGCACCCATCATCACGCGCTTGGCGTGGCCGGGATAAGCCTTCCGTATGCTGATTACCGCGATGCGGTATGAACACCCTTCGGGCGGCAGCCAAAAATCGACGATCTCCGGAAATTGCTGTTGCAGGAGCGGAATGAACACCTCGTTCAGCGCTTCGCCGAGAACGCTCGGCTCGTCCGGCGGTCGGCCGGTGAAGGTCGAGAGATAAATCGGGTCTTTCCGGTGCGTGATCGCGGTGATCGTAAACACCGGAAACTTTTCAACGGAATTGTAATAGCCGGTGTGATCGCCGTAAGGGCCTTCGTCGGCGTAATCGTCAAGGGAGACGTAGCCTTCCAGCACGATCTCCGCTTCCGCCGGAACTTTCAGCGGCACGGTCTTGCAGTCGACGAGCTCAACCTTCTTGCCGCGCAAGAGACCGGCGAAATGATATTCCGACAGCGTGTCGGGGACCGGCGTCACCGCGGCGAGGATGGTTCCGGGATCAGCGCCGATCACCGCCGCGGCTGGGAGCGGTTCGCGCTTTTCCTTGGCCCACCGCGCATGATGCTGAGCGCCGCCGCGATGTTTGAGCCAGCGCATGATCGTCTTGTCTCGCCCCAGCTTTTGCATGCGGTAAATGCCGAGATTGAAATCGTCCTCGCGCCTTCCGCCCGGCCCTTTCGTCACGATGAGCGGCCAGGTGATCAAGGGCGCCGGCTCCCCCGGCCAGCAGGTCTGGATCGGCAATTCGTCGAGGTCGATCTCGTCCCCGGTCTTCACCACCTCCTGACAGGGCGCCCCCCAGTCCCGCGACGACGGCTTCATGGCCATGACGGTCTTGGCGAGCGGCAGCATGTCGAGCGCGTCTTTAAGCCCGCCCGGCGGTTCGGGCTGGCGCAGGAAGGCGAGGAGCTCCCCCACTTCGCGCAGGTCGGCGCCGGTCTCCCGGGCCTTGCCTTCGAGCGTCACGCCCCTTGTTGTGATTCCTAGGGCGACGCGCTTCACCGTGCCGAAAAGATTAACGAGCACCGGCATGGGCGAAACCGACCCGTCATCCATCACCGGCTTTTCAAAGAGGACCGCCGGCCCGCCCTCCGCCAGAAGCCGCGTCTGGATCTCGGTCATTTCGAGCTTCACCGCCACCGGCTCCGACACGCGCACGAGCTCGCCCGCTGATTCGAGCCGCGCCAGAAATTCGCGCAAAGAGGCCGAAGGCTTCACCGGTTTTGTCATCAAACTTCCCTCTTCCGGCGCCGGGACATCGTTTCCGGCGCCTTGTCGCCTCACTTCAGCCCGGTTAACGCTCGCTTCACCAAATTGTAACCGCTTGGCTTAACCTATTTTTTCCGCCTCCCCTTTACGGTAAAGGCGCCGGAGCATACCTTATCGACGCGCCCTTCGGGATAGCGGCGCGCCAAGACAAAACCGCCCAGTTTGCGTCCCCGGAACGGTTCCGGGCCTCTCGTGAAGGGTATTTGGGAGTTCACTCGGCATGTTGCCGATCGTGCATCAGGTATTCGGTTCATTGCTGGTCGTTGCGGGTCTCATTGTCCTGCCGCTGCCGATCCCCTTTGGCCTGATCATGCTCACCATCGGTTTTGCACTGCTCGCGCCTTACATTCCGGCGGTGCAGCGCCTGATCCGGCATATGCGCGGCAAATGGCCCAATCTCGACGAGACGTTGAAGCGCTATCACCACCGCATGCCGCCGGTGATCAAAACCACCATCGACAAGACCCATCCCGCCGCCCCGGCCGAATAAACGGCCCGGGCCTTAAGACCTCCGCTTTAACCAGACCTCCGCTTTAAATTGACGCCGGGCCCGGCGCTTTTTACCTTCGGCCTTGGGATTCGCCGCGCGCGGGGCTGTTCCTGGAAGAGACAAACCGCGACCATCAGGAGAGACCATGACCGCAATTTGGAAACCATTCGCAGCCGGACTTTCCCTTTTCGCCCTCGCCGCCTGCGGCGGCGGCGAGGATGCGGCCCCCGGCGGCGATGCGGCCGCCAATATCGACCCCGCGCTTCTTGAGATCGTCGAAACCCGTCATGAAACCATGGAAGAGATCGGCGATTCCTTCAAAACCATCCGCGACGAATTGAAAGCCGGCGATCCCGATATCGAGGCGATCCAGACCGCCGCCGCCTATATCGAAGAACAGTCGACAAAGGTCGGCGACTGGTTCCCCGAAGGCACCTCGCCGGCGGACGGCGTCGACACCGATGCGCTGGCGACGATCTGGGAGCGGCCTGACGACTTCGACGCTGCGGTCGCACAATTTGAAACTGCGGCCGCCTCGCTGAACGCCGCGGCGCAAAGCGGCGACATGAGCGCCCTTGGCGGCGCGGTCCAGGAAACCGGCGGCGCCTGCAAGAACTGCCATGACGACTTCCGGGCCGATGACGACTGATCGGGCGGCCGGTCCCGCCGGCCCTTCCTCGCAAGCCGTCATCTGGGACGGCGCGATCCGGCTTTTCCACTGGTCCACGGTCGCGCTGGTCGCCCTCGCCTGGTGGTCGGCGGAAAACGGCCATATGGACTGGCACCGGCGTTTTGGCCTGACCATGCTGGGGCTGGTGACATTCCGCCTTTACTGGGGCGTCGCGGGCACGCAGACCGCGCGCTTTTCAAGCTTCGTCAAAGGCCCGAACGCGATCGCCGCCTATATCCGCAAACTGAAGCGCCCTTACAGCCCGGCGCCGGGCCATAACCCCCTCGGCGCCTTGAGCGTTCTTGCCCTGATCGCCGCACTTGTCCTGCAAGTGACCGCCGGTCTCTTCGCGGTCGATGTGGACGGGCTCGAATCGGGCCCCCTGTCGCATCTTGTTTCCTTCGATCAGGGACGCGCCGCGGCGGAGTTTCACGAAACGGTGTTCAACATTCTCATTGCCCTGATCGTTCTGCATGTGGCTGCTCTCATCTTTTATCGCGTAAGGCTACAGACGAATCTGGTGACCGCCATGATCACGGGGCGGCGCGCCAATTCCGAACCGGGGCATGACGGCCCCTTCCCGCTCGTCCGCTTCATCATCGGCGTCGCGCTCGCGGGCGTTGTCGTCTTGGCGGTTCAGCAGATCTAAGCCCTCCGCATTTGCAAGGGCTCGTGAAGCCGACTAACATCCCCCCAGCCGGAACCAACCGGCAAGGGGGACATTTCCATGAGATTTATCGCGTTAGCGCTGGGCGCGCTTTTCGTCTTCAGCTCCGTCGCATCGGCCAAAGACAAGGACAGCCGTCCTTACAAAGGCCCGATCATCGACGTTCACCTGCACGCCTATCCGGCGGATGGCAACGGCCCGGCGCCGAATGCGGTCTGTCCCGGCGTCGCCGCGAACCTTGAATACGATCCGCAAACGCCCTGGCCCGCAAAAATGGGCGCGCTGATGACGGACCCGCCCTGCGACGATCCGATCCTCGGGCCTGCGACGGACGAGGAAGTGCGCGACCAGACCATCGCCATCATGAAAAAATACAACATCAAAGGCGTGCTCAGCGGTCCCGCCGCGCGCATCGCCGACTGGCAGGCGGCGGCGCCGGGCCTCTTCATCGCCGGTCGCGAGCTCAGTCTCAATCGCGACGATGTTTCAGCCGCCGAGATCGAAGCAGAATTTGAAAACGGCGCGTTCGAGGTTCTCGCCGAAGTCACGAACCAGTATCGCGGATTTCTCGCCGACGATCCGGCTTTCGACGCCTATTGGGCGGTCGCCGCCGAACACGACATTCCCGTGGGCATCCATCTTGGCATCGGCCCGCCGGGCGCGCCCATGCTTTATCCCGATTTCCGCGTTCAGACGCCGCTCCGGATAGAGGCGATCCTCAATCGTCACCAGAATTTGCGCGTTTATCTTATGCATGCGGGCTTTCCGTTTGCTGACGATCTGAAAGCCATGCTCTATCTTTATCCGCAGCTTTATGTGGATACGGGCGTTCTTCAGCTCGCTGCGCCGCGCGAGGACTATTACGCCTTTCTCGAAGAGATCGTGCGCGCCGGCTTCGGCGACCGCATCATGTTCGGCTCCGACCAGATGAACTGGCCCGGCATGATCGAGGAAGGCATTGACGCGATTAACGACGCGCCTTTCCTCACCTATGAGCAGAAGAAAGACATTTTGCACGACAACGCCGTGCGGTTTTTCAGGTTAGAGGAATAGGCCTCAACCGGGCTTCAATCCTTCGAGACGCAAATTTTCCTTCATCCTGAGGAGGCGCGCAGCGCCATCTCGAAGGACGAAGGAAAATTTGCTCCTCAGGATGAAGATCAGCCCAACTTACTGAAATCCGGCTTCCTCTTCTGCATGAAGGCCATCCCTGCTTCGCGGAACTCTGCGGATTGAAGCTGCGCGGCGAAATGGACGCCCTCTTCTTTCATGCGCTCAAGAACAGCCGCGCGGTCGCCCTTCATCAGCTTCTTGGTCAGCTTCATGGCCGCCGGCGCCTTTTCGGCGATGGCGTGCGCGGCGCCAAAGGCGGCATCTTCCAGCGCGTCCGGCGCGAGAACCTCGTTCACGAAACCGAACTCGCGCGCGCGAGGGCCGTCGATCTTCTTGCCAAGAATCAGCATCTCCGCGGCGCGATGGTGGCCCGCGATCTGCGGCAGCAGCAGGCTCGACGCCGCTTCCGGCACCAGCGCCAGATCCACAAAGGGGGTGTGAAATGTCGCCGCCTCCGACGCATAGACGAGATCGCAATGGAAAAGCATGGTGACGCCGACGCCGACAGCCGGCCCCTGCACCGCCGCGATGAGCGGCTTTTCCGCCGTGGCGATCGCTTCGAGGAAGCGGATCACCGGCGGCTTTTCCCCTTCCCCCGGACCGCCCGCGCCGGACATGAAATCGGCGATGTCGTTGCCAGAGGTGAAGAGGTCGCCCTTCGCCTCAAACACCACGGCGCGGATCGCATCATCCCGGTTTGCCTCGATAAGCCCGTCGACGAGGGCCGCGTACATGGCCTGTGTGATGGCGTTCTTCTTCTCCGGCCGGTTGAAGCCGAGCCTTAAGATCGGGCCGTCCCGGGAAACGGATATATGGTCGGTCATGGAAACTCCGCTTGTCTTTAGAGATCATGACTTGACGCAATCGCCGCGCCGGGATCAAGAACGGGAAGCAGTATTGTGAGCCCATCATGCAGATTCGCATCCTTGAAACCGGCGAGCCGCCGGAACCGTTAAAAAGTCAGTTCGGCGATTATTTCGCCATGTTCCAGCGGCTGATCGGCCCCCATAGCCCGCGTTTTTCCTTTGCGACGACCCGCGCCCATCAGGGCGAGGCCATGCCGGCCCTCGCCGACTTCGACGGGCTTCTCATCACCGGCTCGCCGGCGGGCGTTTATGACGAGCATGACTGGATCGAGCCCTGTTCCGATCTCGTGCGCCGTACGGCGAAAGCCGGGAAACCGCAGGTGGGGATCTGCTTCGGCCACCAATTGATGGCCCACGCCTTTGGCGGCAAGGCGGAAAAATCGGACAAGGGCTGGGGCGTCGGCGTTCATGAATACAAGATGACGGCGCAGACCGACTGGATGGACCCGCCGTCGAACCGGCTCGCCTGCGCCGTTTCCCATCAGGATCAGGTGACGGAACTGCCCGAGGGCGCACGCATTCTCGGCGGCAGCGAATTCTGCCCCATGGGCGTGATCGATTTCGCGCAAGGCCCGGCGATTTCCTTCCAGCAGCATCCGGAATTTTCCGCCGATTATGGCGAGGCCCTGCTGCGCCTTCGCAAGGGCCGCATCCCGGCGGACCGCGCGGACCCCGGCATCGCCAGCTACAAAAACCGCTCGGACCGCGAGCTCATGGGCAAGTGGATTGCGAATTTCTTTCTCCAGCATGCAAGGTAGACCATGAGCGATCTCGTTCTCGGCATCGGCGACAAGAATCTTTCCTCCTGGTCCCTGCGGCCATGGCTCCTGCTGACTGAGGCAGGCATTCCGTTTACGGAGGAAAATATCAGGCTCGACCGGCCGGAAACGCGGGAGGTCCTGAGAGAAAAATCGCCTTCGGGGCTCGTCCCTTACCTGATCCATGGGGACGTCAATATCTGGGATTCCCTCGCCATCATGGAATATGTAAGCGAGCTTTTCCCGGAGAAAGAATTATGGCCGGCAGACAGGGAGGCCCGCGCCCTTGCGCGCAGCATCGCGGCGGAAATGCATTCGGGCTTTTCCGCCCTGCGCGCGGTCTGGCCCATGATGTTCACGCGAAAAGACATGCAGCACACGACCCAGAGCGGCGTTTCACGCGATATCGACCGCATCAATGACCTCTGGACCCTGTGCCGCAAGACCTATGGCGCGGGCGGCGAATTCCTCTTCGGCCAGTTCTCCATCGCCGACGCCATGTATGCCCCGGTGGTCTCGCGCTTCGTCACCTATGGGCCCGTGAAGCTCTCGCCCGAAGCCGAAACCTATCGCGACATGATGTTCGCACTTCCCGCCATGAAAAAATGGGGCGACGGCGCGCAGGCGGAACTCGCGGCCGGTTAGGGCAAGCGCACCCTCTCCCGCTGGCGGGAGAGGGTGGCAAGCAAAGCCGGAAGGCTGCTTGCCGGGTGAGGGTGGACTGATCCCTCAATGATCGACGCTCCTTATAATTCTGCACGATCCCCTCACCCCTGCCCCTCTCCCCAAGGGGAGAGGGGTTCTCTTTCCGACGTCTTGCACGGCCCGCCGGGAGCCTCTATCCCCTCGCCCATGCAGACACCAGAAGCCCAAGCCATTCTCGAACGCCTGATCGCGGACGCACGCGCCGCGGGGGCGGAAGCCGCCGACGCGGTCCTGTTTCACTCCGTTTCCTCGGGCGTCTCCTGGCGCATGGGAAATCTCGAAGATGTGGGCCGCGCCGAAGCCGCCGATCTCGGCCTCCGGGTCCTGATCGGCAAGCGGCAAGCCTCGGTCTCCACCACCGACCATTCGCCCGCGGGCCTCAAAGAACTCGCAGAGCGCTGCACGGCGATGGCGAAGGCCGCGCCGGAAGACCCCTATTGCGGCCTCGCCCCTGCCGAGCGCCTTGCGAAAGAGCCCTTCCCCCATCTCGATCTCGGGGATTTCGAGGAGCCTTCCACCGACGATCTTAAAACCCGCGCCGCCGAGTGCGAGGCCGCCGCACTCGCGGTCAAGGGCGTCGTCAATTCGTCGGGCGCCGGCGCCGGATATGGCGAGGGCTGGAAATGGCTGATGACGAGCCACGGCTTTTTCGGCCAGTCCGGCGGCTCCAACCATTCGGTCTCGGTCAGCGTCGTGGCGAAAGACGCGAACGGCATGGAGACCGACTACGATTATGATTCGAAAACCCATCTCGACGATCTGAAAAGCGCCGAGGAGGTGGGCCGCCATGCGGGCGAGCGCACCGTGCGCCGCCTCTCCCCGAAGAAAATCAAGAGCCGCACGGCGCCGGTCATTTTCGACAACCGCCTGTCGAGCTCGCTGGTCTCGCAACTGGCGAGCGCAGTGAACGGCGCGGCGATCGCGCGCGGCGTCAGCTTTTTGAAAAACAAGATGGGCGAGAAAATTTTCGCCGACGGGATCAACATCATCGACGATCCTCACCGCCCCCGCGGCGCGGGCTCGCGCCCCTTTGACGGCGAAGGGGTTGCCAATGCGCGCATCGACCTCATCAAGGACGGCGTTCTGACCGCTTGGTTCCTGAATGTCTCGCAGGCCGCGCAGCTCGGTCTTGAAACCAATGCGCGCGCCACGCGCGGAACCGGCGGCGCGCCGGGATCGGGCGCCACCAATCTGACCCTGCAGCCGGGAACGCGCTCCTACGAAGACCTCTTGAAAGAAGCGAAGGAAGGCCTTCTCCTCGGCGACATGTTCGGGCCGCAGGTGAACCCCAATACCGGCGATTATTCCGTCGGCTGTTCCGGCTTCTGGGTCGAGAATGGCGAGATCGCCTATCCGGTGAGCGAAATCACCATCGCCGGCAACATTCTCGACATGTATGCGGGCGCCATCCCCGCCAACGATCTTGAAATCCGCGGGTCCATCAATGCGCCGAGCATTCTCGTGCCGGCCATGACCATCGCGGGCGACTAAACTGGATTGATCAATGAGCAAACGCCTTCGATCCTTCGAGACACAAAAATTTCTTCATCCTGAGGGCCGCGAAGCGGCGTCTCGAAGGGCGAAGAAATTTTTGCTCCTCAGGATGAAGGCTGAGGAAGGCGCCCCGCCCTCCGAAAGCTCGTAACAACAAACGGAGCCTTTCATGAGCGACCAACAATTGCTGCATCTCGTCTTCGGCGGCGAGCTTGAGAATCTTGAAGAAGTGAAATTCCGCGATCTCGACAAGCTCGATATTGTCGGCGTCTATCCCAATTACGCCGCAGCGGAAAAAGCCTGGCGCGCCAAGGCGCAGCAGACCGTCGATAATGCGCATATGCGCTACTTCATCGTCCATATGCACAAGCTTCTCGATCCCGACGGCGACGGGAAGTTCTAGGCCGCGTGGCCGGCCCCATCACTCGCGAAGACTTCGAAACGCCGGAAGGCCGCAAGCGCGCCTTTCGCGAGTTGATGCTGCGCGATCACGGGTTTCTGCGCACGCTCTATGACAATTCCCACGAGATCGCGCCCGGCAGGATGTGGCGCACCTTTCAGCCGTCGCCGAAACATCTCCAACGCTGGGCGGAGCGCGGCGTCAAAACCGTCATCAACTTGCGCGGACCGAAACCCACGGGCCAGCTATTTCTCGAAGAAGAAGCCTGCAAGGAACTGGGACTGAGCCTCATCAATATCCGCGTCTATTCCCGCGAGGCGCCGTCGAAGGAAATCCTCCACGGCGCGCGCAAATTGTTCGATGAAATCGAATACCCGGCGATCATGCATTGCAAGTCCGGCGCGGACCGGGCGGGGGTAATGGCGACGCTGTTTCTGTTTTTTCATGAAGGCGTGCCGCTCGACGAAGCGCTCGATCAATTATCTTTTAAATATGGCCATGTGAAAGCCGGCAAGACCGGGGTCATCGACGCGGCCTTTGCGCGTTACCTCGCCTACGCAAAGGAAAAAGGGATTTCCCTTTCGGATGTGGATGCGTTTTTCGACTGGGTCGATCGCGACTACGACCCGGCGGAAGTGAAAGCGAGCTTCCATTCCAAAGGCTGGGGCGATTTGCTGACGGAAGTGATTTTGCGGCGAGAGTAGATGTTGTCCTTCTCCCCTCGCCCCCTTTAGGGGGAGAGGGGCGGGGGTGAGGGGGAACAAACTCACCGACTCAAAGAGACCGCATTTTTTAGGGCCTCCACCCTCACCCTAGCCCTCTCCCGCCAGCGGGAGAGGGTAAACTCCGGACCTCAAGCCAACTGCAACGCCGCCTGACGCGCATAGGCGCCTTGCCGTTCCACAAGCTCGTCATGAGTCCCGGTTTCAACAATGCGGCCCTGATCCATCACCACGATCATGTCGGCGTCTTTCACCGTGGAAAGCCGGTGCGCGATGACAAGCGTCGTGCGGCCCGCGGTCAGGCGCTTCAGCGCATCCTGAATTTTCGCTTCGGATTCGGCGTCGAGCGCCGAAGTCGCTTCATCGAGCAACAGGATCGGCGCGTCTTTTAAAAACGCGCGCGCAAGCGCCACGCGCTGGCGCTGGCCGCCGGACAAATTCGCGCCGCCCTCGCCCAGCACCGTGTCATAAGCGTTCGGCAATTGCGCGATGAAGTCGTTCGCCGCCGCATTCTCCGCCGCCTGAATGATTTCCGCGCGGGACGCGCCCGGACGGCCGAAGGCGATATTTTCCAGCGCCGACATATTGAAGAGGACTGCCTCCTGGCTGACCAGCGCCATGCGCGCGCGCAACGATCGCAGAGTCACCGCCGTAATGTCTTCGCCGTCAATGAGAATGCGGCCCGAAGTGGGCTCGTATAACCGCGGCAGGAGATTCATCAGCGTCGACTTGCCCGCCCCCGACGCGCCCACCAGCGCCACCATCTTGCCCGCCGGAATGTCGAGGCTCACCTCCTCCACCGCCTTTGCGCTGCCGTAAGAGAAGGACACCTGCTCGAAACGGATCGCGCCCGGTCCCGGCGGCAGGTCGAACGCGTCCGGGGCGTTTTTAATCGCGGGTTCGGCGTCGATCAGCGACAGCATGCGTTCGAACGCGCCGAAGCCTTCCTGCATCACGGCGTTCAAGGTGCCGAGCCCCCGCGCCGGTTGCGACAACAACAAAAGCGCCGTCATGAAGCCGGTGAATTCCGCGAAGGTGGTGGCGCCGGAGGAAATCCGCCAGGCGACGACGCCGATAATCACCGCCACCGCCGCAGAGCCCGCGATAAAAATCACCGGCTCGTTCAAGGCGCGGGCGTAAGCCATCTTCTTCAACACTGACAACCGGTCGTCAAAGGCCGCGCTCGCTCTTGCGCGCTCCAAGGGTTCGATCTGATAGGTCTTCACCATGCGCGCGCCGGAAACGCTTTCGCCGATCAGCGCGGTGAGGTCGCCCGCCTGTTCCTGCGCCTTGCGGGACGACGTCCGCAACATCTTGCCGATGCGCGCGACGAACAAGCCGACCGCCGCATAGATGACAATCACGATGGCGAAGAGCACCGCATCGAAATACAGCATGGCGATGCAGAGGCCCGCAAAAGTCAGCGCGTCGCGCACGCCGTTCGACAACCGCGTCAGCGTTTCGCGCAGGACCGTGACGTCATTGGTAAACCGCGCCATGAACTGGCCCGAGACTTCGCCGCGTAGTTGTGCAAAGTCGAGCGCCGTCATCTTGTCGAACATGTCGTTCTGCATGTCGCGCAGGGCAGAGAGCGCGGCTCCTGCGTTGAGGCGCGAAATGGCGTAAAGCGCGCCTGCATAAATGAGCCCCAAACCGACAATGGCGACGGGTCCGATGGCGGCGACGCGGCCCAAGGGCGCCGGATCGTCGCCGGAGCCCGACAGCCCGGCGAACACCCATTCCACCCCGAAGGCGATGGCGGCGTTGGCGCCCGAATAGACGGCCATGGCCCCAAGGGCGAGCGCGAGCCGCGGCCAGTAGCGCGCGAGATAATCCCGCCATAACCGCCGGGCGAGGGAGATTGTCGACTGATCGGCCAAGGGGGCTCCTCTTCTTTCGGCTATTCTCGCGAGCGCCGCCTCCTGAAGCAAGCTGCGCGGGCCCAAGCTATTGACCCCGCGCGTAAATTGAGGAACCCCGAGGCGATGTTGAAACGCCTTTTCAGAAGCCGCCCCGCCATGCAGGCCGCCGCGTGGCTGATCGGGACCTATATTGGCCTCGTCTACGCGACCTCCCGGTGGACGCTCCAGGGTTACGATCACGTCGAAGCGGCCCTGAAAGACGGCAAGGGCGTCATCCTCGCTTTCTGGCATGGGCGGCTCCTGATGGCCGCCGCCGTCCGGAAACAGACCGACGCCCGCGTCTTCATGCTGATCTCGGCGCACCGCGACGGGGAGATTATCGCCCAAGGCGTCTCGCGCTTCGGCGTCGAATTCATCCGCGGCTCCGCCGCCAATCCGAAAAAACCCGGAAAGAACAAAAGCGGCGCCTCGGCCATCGCCCAGATGGCCGCCGCGCTTCGGGAAAACGCCATTGTCGGCTTCACCCCGGACGGCCCGCGCGGCCCCGGGGAGACGCTGAAACCGGGCGTGATCCGCCTCGCCCAGATGAGCGGCGCCCCGATCATTCCCGCCGCCTATTCAGTCTCCCGCGGCAAGCGCCTTTCCACCTGGGACAGGTTCCTTCTGGCCGCGCCCTTCTCCAGGGGCTATTACGTCGCGGGCGCGCCCATCACCGTGCCGGCGGAGGCGAGCGGCGAAACGCTGGATCGCATTCGCGCGGATGTCGAAGCCGCGCTGATCGCCGTCACGCGCGAGGCCGATGCGCTTGCGGGCAGAAAAACAGAAGACTGAAACGCCGGATGACGAAACCGCTTCGCGAACCTCTGGGCCTTAAAATCTACCGCACGGTGAGCCGCGCCGGCGCGCCCGTGGCGTCTTTCGCGCTGAAACAGCGCCTCAAAGCCGGCAAGGAAGATGCAGAGCGCATCGGCGAACGCCGCGGTGTCGCCGGGCGGGCGCGGCCTGAAGGGGCCCTGGTCTGGATTCATGGCGCCAGCGTCGGGGAATCCCTCTCCGTCATTCCGCTGGTGGAGCGCCTCCAGGCTGACCGCCCTGATTACAATTTTCTCGTCACCACCGGCACGGTGACCTCGGCCAGGCTGATGGAGGAGCGCCTGCCTCCCGGTGCGTTCCACCAGTTCATTCCCCTCGATCACCCCGACTATGTGGAGGCGTTTCTCGATCACTGGCGCCCCGACGCTGCCCTCTTCGTAGAATCGGAATTCTGGCCGAACTTAATTCTGGCGGCGCGCAGACGCGCAACATTTATGGCGCTCGTCAACGGACGCGTGTCGCCGCGCTCTTACGAAGACTGGAAGCGCCAGCCCAACGCCATCAAATTCATTCTCTCCTCCTTCGACCTGATCATCGCCCAGGACCCGCAAAACGCAGACCGTCTTTCAACGCTCTCCGCGCGCAGCATCGAAACCTATGGCAATCTGAAATATGCGGCGCCGCCCCTGCCCGGCGATGAGGCGGCGCTTGAAAACCTGGCGCGCGATATCGGCGACCGCCGGCGCTGGCTCGCCGCAAGCACGCATCCGGGCGAGGAAGAGCCTGTTCTGAAAGCGGCGACCATTCTCAAGAAAGAGTTCCCCGACCTCCTCACCATCGTCACGCCGCGCCATCCCGGCCGCGGCGAAGAGGTCGCCGAACTATGCAGGGAGCAAGGGCTTTCCTGTGCGCTGCGGTCGAAGGACGAGCCGATTGCACCGGATACGGATGTTTATATCGCCGACACGCTGGGCGAGCTTGGGCTCTTTTATCGACTTTGCGACATCAGCTTTGTGGGCGGCAGCCTTGTGGACAAGGGCGGGCACAATCCGCTGGAGCCGGCGCGGCTCGGCGCGGCGATCCTTCACGGTCCCCATGTGTTCAATTTCGACGACACCTATCGCGAAATGCGGCGCACGGGCGGCGCGGCGCTGACCCGCAATGAGCGCGAGATCGCCTCCGCCGCGCGGCGCCTTTTCGCCGATAACAAGACGCGCCGGACCATGACCGAAGCGGCCCGGCAAACGGCGGCGGCGGGCGCCGAACGCATTCTCGGCGAGGTTTGCAACAGGATCGAACCCGCCCTGCCCGTCGAGACCCCTCACTGATGCGAGAACCATGGTTCTGGCGGAGCGAAACGCTCGCGGCCCGAAGCATCCGCATGAGCCTCGCGCCGGCGGCGTTTCTTTATCAGGCGGGGTATAAAACCCGCCTTGCACTAACGAAGCCGGCGCGCGCGAGCGTTCCCGTGATCTGCATCGCCAATGCGACGCTCGGCGGAACCGGCAAGACGCCTTTCGCCATGCTTGTCGCAGAGCTCCTCAAAGTAGAAGGCGTCACCCCTGTTTTTCTGACCAGGGGCCATGGCGGCGCCGAAAAGGGACCGCTTCTCGTCGATCCTGACAAACACGACGGTTGTGATGTCGGCGACGAAGCGCTCTTGCTTGCGAGAAAAGCGAAAACCATCGTGTCTCGCGACCGCCCGGCGGGGGCCGCGCTGGCCGTGCAGCACGGCGCAGACGCGATCATCATGGATGACGGCTTTCAGAACCCGACGCTGCACAAGGATTTCTCCATCCTGCTGATCGGCGCCGGGGACGAGAAAGGCGCGCTCTTTCCCGCCGGCCCGTTTCGCGAGCGCCTCGACGAAGCCAGACGCCGCGCGCAAATGATGGTGGCCATGGGCCCCGAAAAAAACGGCGCCGATTTCCGGGCGTGGCTCGAACCCGTCTCGCCCGCGCCGGAGCGGGTCATCGCCTTCGCCGGGATCGGCAAGCCGGAGAAGTTTTTCAAGACGCTGGAAGAGGCAGGCTATGAGCTGGCGCAGCGCATCGGCTTTCCCGATCACCATGTTTACACGCAAGCCGAAGAGCGCTTCCTCGCCCGCGAGGCGCGGCGCGAAAAAGCGCGGCTTATCTGCACCGAAAAGGACGCCGTTAAACTGAGCGCCGATTTCCGCGCCGAGGTGATGACGCTCGCCGTCCGGATGCGCGCCGACGACACGCCCTCATTGAAGCGCCGCCTGATGGCCGGTATCAACAAAGCATGACCGTGGCGCAGACCGCAAACGATCTTGAAGACATCCCGCTGCCCGAACGGCGCGACCGGCCGGTGACCTTGCTGCACAGGCTGGAGCTTGCCGTCGTCGCGGCGTTGGACGGCCTGTTCAGGGTCTTGGGCGTCGGCCTCGCCTCCGCCGTCGCCGGCAAGTTCATGCGTTATGCCGGGCCGCTCATTCGCCCCGTCTCGCGCAAGGCCGAACGCAATCTCGCGCTTGTCTATCCCGACTGGACGGAGGCGCAGCGCCGTAAAACCGTTAAAGACGTCTGGGAGAATGTCGGCCGCACCGCCGCTGAATTCGCGCATCTTGAGACCCTGCGGGAGCCGGAAAACAATCCCCGGCTCGAGATCATCGGCAAGGAAAAACTGGACACGATCCGCGAAAGCGGCAAGCCGGTGATTTTCTTTTCCGGCCATCTTGCAAACTGGGAGCTTGGCGCCGCGGTTCTGCAGCGGCTCGGGCTGAAATACGCTTTCGTCTACCGCGCGGCGAATAATCCGTTAACGGATGAATATATCATCAAGGTGCGCGCGCGGTCCATGACCCGTTATCAGATCCCGAAGGGAAAGCGCGGCGGGCGGGCGCTGGTGGACGCGCTGAAAGGCGGGCGGTCGCTCGCCATGGTGGTCGATCAGAAACTGAACAGCGGGATTTCCGTTCCCTTTCTCGGGATCCCCGCCATGACGGCGCCGGCGCCGGCGCGCCTTTCCCTTAAATACGACGCGCCGCTGGTGCAGATCAGCATTGAACGCCTCAAGGGCGCGCGATTTAAGCTGACCGTGCGCGACCCCGTGGACTTCGAGGCCACCGGCGACGCCGCCGCCGATACACAGGCCCTGACCCTCAAGATCAACGAAGCGCTGGAACGCGACATCCGCGCCAATCCCGGCCAGTGGCTATGGTTTCATCGCCGCTGGCCGAAAGAGCTTTACACAAAGAGCGGTTAGTCCATGCACATGCCGCGATAGGCGATGTTGACGCCTTTCGCCGCCGCGGCGCAGGGGTTGGAATAGGTCTCGCCATCGCAGCCGCAGACCGGGCGGTAATCCATGGTGCAGATTTCCGGGCGCGGCGTGCAAACGCCCGCCGCATCGGCGACCCGCTCGCATTCGCCCAGCGCCATGGCGCAATAATCGCCTTCATTTTCGCATTGAAAACCGGCGATGCCGCCGCACATGCCGCCGGTTTCTCCGGGGCCTGCGCCGGGGTTGTCATTCCCCTCGCCCGTGCTCGCGCATGCGGCCAAGAGGAAAAACACGACCGCGGCGGCGGCGCGCATCAGGAGTCTTCGCCCTTATACATTTGCGATTGCAGATAGTTCTGCTCGCCGACCTTGTTGATGAGATCGAGCTGGGTTTCGAGATGATCGATATGCTCTTCCTCGGATTCCAGAATTTTCACCAGGATGGCGCGCGAGACATAGTCCTTCACGCTCTCGAAATAAGCGATCGCTTCCTTGTAAAGCGGATGGGCGCGCTGTTCGGCCTTGAGGTCGCATTCCAGCGCCTCTTTCACATTCTCGCCGATATAGACCTTGTCGAGATCCTGAACATTGGGCAGGCCTTCGAGAAACAGAATGCGCTCGATAAGCTCGTCCGCATGCTTCATCTCGTCGATGGATTCTTCATACTCCACCTTCGCGAGACGTTCGAAGCCCCAGTCCCGGAACATGCGCGCATGCAGGAAATACTGGTTGACCGTTGTCAGCTCGAGCTTCAGGGCCTTGTTGAGATAATCGATGACCTTTTGGTCGCCTTTCATGGGGCGCGCTCTCCTTTTTGATTCAACTTTCGGCAGGATAAGGATCACGCGCGCGCGTCCAAGGATAATCTTTGCAAGCGACTATCAATCGCGCAGAAAAATTTCCGAATGGAAACGGAACCGTTTACTCGGCGGCAAGTTTTGCAGCGCCCTGATCGTCCTCACGCGCCGCTTCGATGAGCTCAGCCACATCCGGCAGGCATTTGCCGCATTTCGGACGGCGCCCACAGCGGCGGAACACCTCGGCGACATTGCGCGCGCCATGGCTGGCGGCCGCGAGTTCGCGGTCTTTCAGCGCATTGCAGATACACACAAACATGGGTTTCGCCGGGTCCTCTGTCGCCGGCGCATGCCCGCCCCGGCCCATTAAAGATGGGCCAGTTAAGAATGATTGTCAATAACAAAGAGTAAACGCTATTCGCCGGAATCGCCCGTCCGGGACGCCGCGATATTCGCCATGGGATCGAGGGTGAGCTGCGGATCCACAAGCTCGCCGGCCCATTTCAGGCTCCAATGAAGATGGGGGCCTGTGACCCGCCCCGTTGCGCCCACCGCCCCGATAATATCGCCTTTTTCCACCCGCTGGCCCGGCTCCACATCGATGCGGGACATGTGGAGGAATGCGCTTTCAAGCCAGTGGCCGTGATCGAGGAGGACGAGCCCGCCCTCGAAATACATGTCGTCCTCGGCGAGCCGCACGATCCCCGGGGCCGGCGCCCGGATTGGCGTGCCCGTCGGCGCGGCGATGTCGAGGCCCGAATGGGGGCGCTTGGGCTCCCCGTTCAAAATCCGCTGGGAGCCGAAAACGCCGGAAATCCGGCCCGTCACCGGCCAGTCGAAGCCGACGGACCAGTCGGCGAGACGCTGGGTTTGTTTGCGGGCGGCTTTTTTAAGGGCGCTGTCAGCGGCGATCTTTTCAAGCTGTTCCTCGGTAAAGCCCGACACCTTGGACTGGTCGAGGCCGTCAATGCGCTGCACAGGAAAATCGCGATCCGCAATCTCGATCGCACGGCGCTCGACGCTTCCATCGGGCAACGTCACGACGAGGAGCGAGGTGAGCGCACTGTCTCGTCCGAAGCCGACCAGGAAACGCCCGTCATCGTCGACCATCACCTCTTCGCCGTCGAGTTTTACCGTGGCCCCGATCTCGGTCTGCCCGAAGAGAACACCGCCCTGCGCAAAAGAGCCTTGAAGCGCGAAACGCTCCGGCGCGCCGTCGAAAACCTTCTGGCGCTCGGCGACTTCGTTCATGGCCTCGGCATAGCTGGCGCGCCGCGCAAGGTCGTCCTTGCCGTCGTCATCTTCCACATTGAAGATCTTGGTCGCCGGTTTCTCGGGAAGGCCTTTGGGCTCTTCCTGCGCGGCGGCGGGCAGGGCGAGAACAGCGGCGGTCAAAAACACGAACAGGGATTTCATTTGACGTCTCCTTTGAGACCGAACCCGACCATGGCGGCGCCGGCGTCGGCGTAAGGCTCCTGCTTGTCCACATTCCAGTAACGCAAGGCGCGGAGCGGAATGCGCGCGCCCGTCACGGCGCAGACCACATAGGCGCCGGGCTTCACCACATGAAACTCCGCATCGTCATATTCGATGACCGCCTCGTCATCGCCGCTGAAGCTATCGAATGGGTTCACCTTGCCGCTCATTCCCTGTTCAGTTTCCGGGGGTCATCAATACCGCGCCCCCTGCCCCTTAGTCAAAGAGACCCCCTAGTCAAAGAGACGGGGCTGACGCGGTTTCGTAGCTGATTTCTCTGATGTCTTTGCGTTTTTTTTGGGGCTCGCGCCCGCGCCCTCGCCTTCGAATCTTATGGACCGGGTCCCGTCGGCGAACTGGACTTCTCCTGCAGCGCCGGGCGCGGCGCCCGCCACACGCCTTATCAGCCCGCCCTCGGCGTCCCGCACCAGGGCGAAGCCGCGCTCCAGAACGTTCTGATAGGAGACAGCGCCTAGCACCCGCGCCGAGGCGGCGAGCCGCGAGCGTTTGTCCACAAGGATATTCCGGGCGCGGGCGTCTATTCGGGACCACAAGGTTTCGATGCGCGTCGCCTGCGCTTTGAACCCATGGGCGAGAAGCCCCGGCTTCAAACGGTCTGCACTGCGCGACAGCCTTGCGGCGCTATCGGCGAGCGCGCGTTCCGAGCGCGTCTCAATGCGAGACCAGGCGGAGGCGACCCGGTTTTCCCGCACCGAAAACGAATGCGCCAGCAGGCCAGGCGTCAGACGCCCGCTGCATCGCGCGAGCGATGTCATGGAGGTGTCGAGCTTGGCGCGAAGCCCTGCGCGCAAACCGTCCGAGGCCCGGTCGAGCCGCTGCGCCGCCGCGCCCAGAATATCTTCCGGGCGTCCGAGGCCCCGCGAGGCGGAGAGCAAAGCCGAGCGCCGCGTTTCGAACGATCTCGTCACGGCGCCGGTAAAGCGCCGCTCCTTGTTCAGGACTTCGCTTAAAAGATCGGCGCGCACGGGAACGGCGATTTCCGCTGCAGCCGTCGGTGTGGGCGCGCGCTTGTCGGCGACATAATCGATCAACGTCGTATCGGTTTCGTGCCCCACCGCGGAGATGAGGGGAATTTCGCTCGCCGCCGCGGCGCGCGCCACCGCTTCCTCGTTGAAACACCACAGGTCCTCCAGCGAACCCCCGCCGCGCGCAACAATAAGAACGTCCGGGCGCGGAATATCGCCGTCGGATTGCAACGCGTTGAAGCCGCGAATGGCCTCGGCGATTTTTTCTTCGGCGCCCCGCCCCTGCACCAGCGTCGGCCAGACAATCACATGGCGGGGAAAGCGCTCGCGCAGACGATGGAGAATATCGCGAATGACGGCGCCCGAGGGAGAAGTCACGACGCCGATGACTTTCGGGAGGAACGGCAGCGGCTTTTTGCGCTCCGGCGCGAATAAGCCTTCCGCGGCGAGTTTTTTCTTGCGCTCTTCAAACAGCGCCATCAGCGCGCCGACGCCGGCGGGCTCGAGCGAATCGATGATGAGCTGATAGCGCGACTGACCCGGAAAGGTGCTCATGCGGCCCGTGGCCACCACCTCCATGCCCTGTTCGGGGTTGATGGAGAGGCGCGCAGCATTCCCTTTCCACATGACGCCGGAGATGACAGCTTTTTCATCTTTGAGATCGAGATAAAAATGCCCGGAGGCCGCCCGCGTGCAGCGCCCCAGCTCCGCCTTGACGCGCACCAGCCCGAACGCGTCTTCGATGGTCCGTTTCACGGCGCCGGACAGCTCCGAAACCGTGTATTCGTGCAGATTGCCGATATTCTTCTCGCTCATGGAACGTGTTAAAGCATGTTTCAGGGGACGGGATAAGGGAGAGGGGCTGCGCGGCGGACCCCGTGTTTTCCCGCCCCCCCTTGTGTTGCCGATCACATCACAAAGCCGCGCGCAGGCGTAACGGGGCGGCTTGCAACAGCATCCGGCGCCGATATTCGGACCGGCGCCCCTAACCAAAGTCAGTATCCGCAGCAACAGCACTCGCCTAGGCACTTCGACCGCGCCGAGAATGGCGAAAACATAACAGACGACCCTCAAAGGGGAGACATATGAAAACGATCAACAAGAAACTCATGGTCGGCGCCGCCGCAGCAGCCATCGCATTGGGCGGCGTCGGCGTCAAAACCCGGTATTTTTCCAGCGATGATCAAATCGCCGGCGCGCCGTTCCTCCACCCGCTGCTGATCGCGCGCGCCGCCTGCGGCGAGGAGAATGGCGAGCTTTCCAAACGCCGGGCCTTTTTCATCAGAGCCGCGAGCGCCTATGCGGCGGAAATGGACGCGCCGGAGGCGGACGCCATGCTGCGCTCCGATCTCGGCGCCATTTCCTACGATATCACCACAGCAAAGCCGGAAGCGCAGGCCTGGTTTAATCAGGGCCTCGCCCACACTTATAACTTCAATCACGGGGAAGCAGTGAAGGCGTTCAAACGCGCCCAGAACATCGATCCCGATTGCGCCATGTGCTATTGGGGCGAATCTTTCGCTTACGGTCCGAACATCAACGCGCCCATGGAAGCGGATGCTGTGACCCCGGCATGGAACGCGCTGCAGAAAGCCATGTCTTTGCGTTCCGAAGCGAGCGCGAAAGAACAGGCGATCATCAACGCGCTTCATTATCGCTATTCGGAAGTCCAGCCGGACGACCGCTCGAAGCTCGACAACGCCTTCGCCGACGCCATGGACGAGGTCGCGAAAAAATACCCTGAGGACGATTTCATCGCGGCCCTCGCGGTCGAAGCCAATATGGACACCCAGCCCTGGGACTACTGGGCCGATGGCGGGCGCACCCCCAAGGGCCGCACGGCGCGCAGCATTTCACTGCTGGAAAGCGTGCTGGCGCGCAGTCCGGACTGGCCGGCGGCGATCCATCTCTACATTCACATGACCGAAGCCTCGCGTGACCCTTACCGCGCGCTTGAACACGCAGACCGCCTCGGCGCCCTGACGCCCGCCCTCGGCCATCTCGTGCATATGCCGTCGCACACCTATTACGTGACCGGCAAGTTCAAGGAATCGCTGTCGCAGAACATCGATGCGGTGGCGGCGGACGAAGCCTATCTCAACAGCGCTGACGCTTCGGTCATGTACGAGTATGGCTACTTTACGCACAACATCCACTTCGCCCTGACCTCGGCGCAGATGGCCGGCGACGGCGCGACTGCGCTCGCAATGTCGAAAAAACTCGATGAAAAACTGCCCGTGGAAATGGCCGCGGCGGCGCCTTTCGTGCAGCCGATCAAGGCCGCGCCCTATTACGCCATGGTGCAGTTCGCATCGCCGGAAGAGATTCTGGCGCTCGAAAGCCCGGGCGATGCGCTGCCCTTCCTGAAGGCCACATGGCATTACGCCCGCGGCGAAGCCTATGCCAAGATGGGCGACGCCGACGCGGCGATGAAAGAGGCCGAAGCGATCAGCGCTATTGCTGCTGAGGCGGATCTTTCGCCCCTCGTCAACGGTAATGTGCCGGCGCCTCAAGTGCTGGATATCGCACGGCTCACCGTGATCGCCAGGGCGAGCGCGGCGCAAGGCGATCTTTCAAGCGCTATTGAGGCCATGGAAGAAGCGACGGCCATTCAGGAAGACATTCCCTATATGGAGCCGCCCTGGTGGTACTATCCGTCGGCGCAAACGCTGGCCGCCTATCTTCTCGAGGACGGTCAGACCGAGCGCGCCGAACAGCTTTTCATCGAAACGCTCACGGAAAGCCCCAACAATGCGTGGGTGCTTTACGGCCTCGCCGAAAGCTACAAGCGCCAGGGCGACAAAAACGCCGCCAAATATGCGACGGCGCTTTTCAAGGATGCCTGGATCGGCGGCAGGAAAACCTATCCGAGCCTCGCCCAGCTTTAAAACTTCACCCTCCTCCTCGCGCGGAGTTGCCCCCCCGCGCGGGGACCCTGTGATCGCCCCAAAGGCCTGACTGGCGTTTTGGGGCGATTTTTTGTGGAGGGGGTTTAGCGAGCGGCTACTCAGCGCGATGCGCCAGCGCGGAGCGCAAAATCCAGTAGCCAGCCGCGATGCCGAGTATGGCCGAGATGACAAAGGTCGCGTCTAACATCGCAGCGCCGAGATGCGCCGCGGCCGCGGCCGCCCAAAGAACGGCTTCCGAAAACGCGAAACTTTCCGACGCCACCAGAACCACGAGGGCGGCAATCCCGATCTTTTCAAGCATTGGTCTCTCCGAAGAAAATGCGGATGGTATCTGGGGAACGATCCGCCAGGACGCCAATCAAAAATTGTTTCTGCAGGAACTATTCCTCGTCATCCTCACGGATCTGCTCGCGGATTTCGTCGAGCTCTTCCTGGGTGTATTCGCCGTTCTCCCGGAGCGTCCATGACGGCTCGAAGCCGCGCGGGCCGATGCCCGGCCGGTTGCCCTCGACCCCGCGCATGATGTTGTCGTCGCCGGCGTCGGGCAGATTGTTGACGCTGTCCTGGGTGCGGCGGAAATCCTGCAGCGCCTCCATCTCCCCATAGTCGCGCTGCTCGCGCAAGGTCCTGACGACGGGCCCGGCGGTCGGCCCCGTGACGCCCCGCTCGCGGTCGCCTTTCAGGAGCTCCGTCGCCCGGCTCCAGTCCTCGCCGCTGGCGCCCGGACGCCAGCCGGAGCGGATCTCCGTGCGGCCGGCGCATTCCTCCTGCTTGTCCGCATCGGTGAATTCCTCGGGACAAAAGATCGCGACCACGCCTGAATCGCCCGGCAGGATCGCCGCCGCCCCCTCGGGTAGGTCCGCGCCGCCTTCCATGCCCGGCAGCGCCACCCGGGGCATGGTGAAGGTGCGCCCGCCAAACACCGGCTCCTCATCGAACATGTCGTCATTGGCCGGCGCTTCTTCTTCCGGCGCAGGAGGCGTGTCCTCAGCCAGCACCGGCTCTTCGGGTTCGGCGTCCTCGCCTTGCGCCGGCTCCTGGCTCAGATCCTCGCCCTCGCCCTCTTCCTCGCCCACAAGCTCATCGAGCCCGGCGAGCGGATCGGTCTCAGGCTCCACGTCGACGACGGGCCGGTCGGCTTCGGGTTCCGGCTGAAGCGGCTCTTCCTCAGGGGCCGGCGCGATGAACTCGTCCCGCGCGGTCGGCACAGGGTCCGGAATGAACGGCTCCGGGTCTTCCGCCGGCGGGGCGAATTGCGGTTCGAGATCGAGATTGAGCTCCGGTTCAGGTTCCGGCTCGGGTTCAGGTTCAGGCTCGGGCTCCTCCACGATTTCCGGTTCCGGCTCAGGTTCGGGCTCCGGTTCTGGCTGTGGTTCCGGCTCAGGTTCTGGTTCCGGCTCAGGCTCCGGCTGCTCGATGGGCTCGGGCGCTGGTTCAGGCTCCGGTTCCGGCTCTGGCTCCGGCTCGGGTTCAGGCTCAGGTTCGGGTTCTGGCGCAAGATCGGGATCGCGCAGATCGAGGTCGAGCGGCAGAGGCTCGACCAGCGTCACCTGAATGAAATCGCTCGGCGCATTGGGGATCCAGATCCGTACCTTGGCGAAGGTGGAGAGCAGCGTCAGCACCACAATATTGATCGCAAGCGCCAGCGTGATCGCCGCCCGCTGGCGGCGTTTGTCCGTTTCGCCGAGATAATCGAGAAAGCGCCGGCTCGCGCGCCCCCAGGGACCGTAGGCTTTTCCCCATGCGTTGCGGATGCTGGCGAGCCCCGAGCGCAGCGGCGCCCGGCGGCCCGGCTTTCTCTCCGCTTCCGGTGTCTTCGGCTTTCCGATCATGCGACAGTGGGCTGACTGGCTGGGGGTTGATCGGCTGGATGTTGATCGCCGAAAAGTTGATCGCGAAGGCGCCGCCGCTTAAAGCCACATTGCGAAACAAGGAGATCGGCCAAGTGAAAGTCCTGTTGGTTGGCGGCGGCGGCAGAGAGCATGCGCTGGGCTGGAAAATCGCGCAAAGTCCGGAATTGTCAAAGCTCTATCTGGCGCCTGGAAGCGCGGGGCTCAATCGTCTTGGCGAAAAATTGTCCTTCGGAGACGGCGAATTGCAAGCCATTGCTGGTTTCGCCGCCGAAAACGCCGTGGACCTTGTGGTGGTGGGCCCCGAAGCGCCGCTCGCCGCCGGCCTCGCCGATCTTTTGGCGGCGAAAAACGTTCCCTGTTTCGGGCCGTCAAAGGCCGCCGCACAGCTCGAATCGTCAAAAAGCTTCATGAAGGACGTGGCGAGCGAGGCGGGCGCGCCGACTGCCCGCTTTGGGAGGTTCACCGAGATCGCCCCCGCCAAAGCGTTCCTGCGCAATGAGACCGCGCCTTACGTCATCAAGGCGGACGGCCTCGCCGCGGGCAAGGGCGTTGTTATCGCCGAGACGTTGAAAGACGCCGATGCGGCGGTGGAAGACATGCTGGGCGGACGCTTCGGCGCAGCCAGCGCGGCCATCGTCATTGAGGAATTCATGCGCGGCGAGGAAGCGAGCTTCTTCGCCATCACTGACGGCGAAACCATCCTGCCCCTTATCGACGCGCAGGATCACAAGCGCGCCTATGACGGAGATCAAGGCCCGAACACCGGCGGCATGGGCGCCTATTCCCCGGCGCCGGTCTTCACCGACAAAGTCCGTGAGCGGACAATGAAGGAAATCATCGAACCGGTGGTTGCGGAAATGAAAAAACGTGGAACGCCTTATACAGGCGTTCTGTACGCCGGATTGATGATCGAAAACGAACAGCCGCGCCTCGTCGAATTCAATGCGCGCTTCGGCGATCCCGAATGCCAGATCCTGATGCGGCGGTTGAAGAGCGACCTGCTGCCTGTTCTTTACAAGGCGGCGACCGGAAAACTGAAGGGCGCAACGCTCGACTGGTCCGATGAAGCGGCCGCGCTCGTGGTCATGGCCGCCGACGGTTATCCCGGCGCCTACAAGAAAGGCTCCGAGATCAAGGGCGTCGAGGCGGCGAACGCCCTGCCCGGCGTCGTCGTTTTCCAGGCGGGCGTGAAAGAAGAAAACGGCAGGCTGCTGGCCAATGGCGGGCGTGTCTTGAACGTCACCGCCATGGGCAAGGATATCCGGGAGGCTGTTGAACGCGCCTATGCCGGCGTCGAGGCTATCGACTGGCCGGAAGGGTTTTACCGCAAGGACATCGGCTGGCGCGCGCTGGAGAGGGATGCGTGATCGCGCTTGAAGAATGGCGCAAGGCGGCGCGCGACTTTTACTGCGCGGGCAATCGCATCGCCTATTGGGCGCCGGACCGGCCGGACGCGCAAAAGCCCTGGCTCCTGCTCATTCACGGCTTTCCGACCTCGTCATGGGACTGGTCGGCCCTGTGGCTGGAGCTTGAAAAACATTTCAACCTCGCCGCCCTCGACATGCTCGGCTTCGGGCTTTCCGACAAGCCGGCGAATATCCGTTATTCGATTCTCGATCAGGCGGATCTGCAGGAAGCGCTGCTTGAACATCTGGGCGTCAGCGAAGCGCATCTGCTGGTCCATGACTACGGAAACACGGTGGGTCAGGAATTGCTGGCGCGCCAGAACGACCGGTCTTTAAGTTTCGCGCTCAAATCGCTGGTGTTCCTCAATGGCGGGCTTTTCCCGGAACAGCATCGCGCGCGGCCCATCCAGAAACTCGGGTTATCACCGCTAGGTCCGTTTATCGGCATGGTGATGACGCGTGACAAGCTGCGCAACAATTTCGACGAGATTTTCGGGGCCGAGACCAAAGCGAGCGATGAAGAAATCGACGGTCACTGGGCGCTGATAAACGAGAACAAAGGCCGGCGCGTCTTTCACAAGCTGCTGCAGTATATCCCCGAGCGTCAGGTGATGCGTTCGCGCTGGGTCGGCGCGCTGAAAGAAGCGACAATCCCGTTGCGCCTCATTGACGGCGGCGCGGACCCGGTCTCCGGCAAGCATCTTTACGACTATTATCGCGAACAGATTCCGAACGCCGACGCCGTTCTCCTGGAGGATATCGGCCACTATCCGCAAACCGAAGCGCCTGACCGCGTGCTTTCCGCATTCTTCGATTTTCACCGCAAGCTGAGGACCGTTTCCCCATGACCGCCTTTGTCTCGATTTTCATCACTGTCTTCCTCGCCGAACTTGGCGATAAAACCCAGCTTGCAACGGTGCTGTTCGCCAGCGATGGCGGCAAATCGAAGCTGATGGTGTTTGCGGCGGCGGGCCTCGCCCTCGTCGCCTCAACCGGACTGGCGGTTCTCGCGGGCGCCGCCGCGGACAAATGGCTTTCGGCGCTGCCTTTGAAGCTTATCGCGGGCGCAGGATTTGTTATCATTGGCGCGCTCATGATCCTCGATCATGTCCGCGCCGGATAAAACGAACAAACGCCAAAAAAGGACCAGATATGACCGACGCATCGGACTTCACCGGATTTCAAGAAACGCCGGAGCATCTGAAATTCGATGAGGCCGCACTCGACGCCTATATGCGCGAGAATGTGGAAGGCTATACGGGCCCGCTGACCGTCAAGAAGTTCAAGGGCGGGCAGTCGAACCCCACCTATCTTTTGACGACGCCGGCGAAGAAATACGTTCTGCGCCGCAAGCCGCCGGGCAAGCTTCTCCCCTCGGCTCATGCGGTCGACCGGGAATACCGGGTAATGACCGCGCTTGGAGGCGAAGATTTCCCTGTGCCGAAAACCTATGCGCTCTGTGAGGACGAAAGCGTCGTCGGCACCACCTTCTTCATTATGGATTTCGTCGAGGGCCGCATCTTCTGGGACGCGAGTCTGCCCGAGGTGGAAAAAGATGACCGCAAACCGCTCTATCACGCGCTGATCGACACGCTCGCCGATCTTCACAATGTGGATTACAAAAAGGCGGGGCTCAATGATTACGGCAAGCCCGGCAACTATTTCGAGCGCCAGATCGGGCGCTGGTCGAAACAATATGAGGCGGCGGAAACCTCGACCATTGAAGAGATGAACAATCTCATGAAATGGCTGCCGACGGCGATCCCCGACGACGATGCGACTTCCATCGTTCACGGCGACTATCGTTTCGACAACGCCATCATGCATCCAAGCGAGCCGAAAGTGCTGGCCATGCTCGACTGGGAATTGTCGACGCTGGGCCACCCCCTCGCCGACTTCACCTATTTCCTGATGGTCTGGCACATGCCGGCGAGTGTGCGCGGCGGCCTCATGGGCGCCGACCTTGAGGCGCTCGGCATTCCTACCGTCGATGAAGCGGTGGCGCGCTATTCGAAACGCACGGGCCGCGACGGCGTGCCGGATGTGGATTTCTGCCTCGCTTACAACATGTTCCGCCTCGCCTCGATCATTCAGGGCGTTTATGCGCGCTCGCTACAAGGCAACGCGTCGTCTCCCGCCGCAAAAGAAATGGGCGCGCAGGTGCAGCCCCTCGCCGCGCTGGCGTGGAGTTTTGCGCAGAAGGCGGGGGCTTAATTACAACTTGGCCGTCGGCTTTTCCTCCCCCGTTTACGGGGGAGGTGTCTGCGAAGCAGACGGAGGGGG
>MDTA01202131.1_pt1 | contig 27516 bp, 40 predicted proteins | sample 811151 | NCBI WGS metagenome assembly MDTA01 (sample SAMN05326648, study PRJNA326480) | marine metagenome | isolation source: seawater | place: Indian Ocean: South | collected 2010 | reverse complement strand
GGCCACCAAGCGTCCGGGAAGTTGGAGAAAGTCGCTTCTCACGCTCCCAGCGCCGCATTGTTACCACACTCACGCCGTAGTGTGCTGCCGCCTGACCAATACCCACCAAACCATAATCGCACCGCATAAACTTCTCCGAAAATGGTCATGATCAGGTTTGAACGGTGATTTTTCAACAAGCGATTACCCTTGAACGGGTGTCCCTTGAAACGGCATTGACCGGTTTCAATGATTTTGTGACCAGCATGGGCAAGTTTGCTCCGGCACACATTCAGGACGATAAGCGCCGCGACAATATCCACGTTTACGGCAATGGCCCTGAGTTCGACAACGCCATTCTGACACATGCTATGGACGCAATGGGGATGCGCACTGCATGGAAATACGGTGCAAACCAGAGCCTGCGTACCGCGGTCAGTATGGGGCGTTTACTGTTGGGTATTGATCCTAAATACACCCTTAAATTCACCGGCGAAAAACACCACTCGCTACATGACGCCCGTCATGAGTGGGAATTCCATCGCCATATTATGAAGGCTTTCATGGAGCGCCTTGGCATCACTATGGCAGAAAACAACACGAAGGTGGCATCATGAGTATTGATCGCAAGTACGGCAAGGCATGCACCAACGCCTCTATAAAAATCCACAACGCATGGAAAAAGGTGCTGTCGTCTGATTTCGCTGACAAGGAATACGCCGCTTTTGAGAAGGCATGTGCTGACAGCATCCTGTCAAAAGAATCTATCGACAAGATCACCGACTACACATCGGTTACGCCTGCTGGCAAAGTTAGGCAGATTGATTTTGTGCAATTTGGCGTCAAACCTGGCGCTGTCGTATAACCTGGCCGCGCACCAGCAACAGGCAGTGGTTGTTGCCATTTTGGAAAAAACCACTGCCTGTCGTCAACATATCACTGCGACACACAGACACAAAAAAGCCGCTCATCAAAGCGGCTTTTGCTGTTTTCATGGGAAGGTTGAGATGGGATTAATTCACATCCCACGTTACATCTTCGGCGTTCTCACCTTCATCATCAACATAAACGGCGTCGACCTTCGTGTAGTCACTGTTAAAATGCCATGTATCCAGTGTTTTGCCGTTATGGGTAGCGGGTGGATGATAATATGTTGCCATGATATTCTCCTGTGTGTGATGACCGTTTAATGATAACAAAGATCACCATTTTAACAATGACTATTTTAACTTTTTTGTTGTTTTTTATGTTGTAATTCCTGCCGGTTCTGGCATACTGCTTACATCACACAAACACAGAGATTTCCCCATGGAACACATTGACAACATCTTTACCACAAACATGCCGTCCTGCCGTTATGAAGTAGGCGATCGTTTTTTTAAGCTTGAGACTGTTGTCACGCTGCCAGTCCTCAACCCGGAAGATCAAAGCCTGAATGTAACGCCGGTTATCAACCAAAAACAGTACGAAATATTTCGTCATGCCACGGGTGATAATCGTGACTTTTTCGCGGCACAGCTGGATCATAACAACCAGATAATAACGGGCTCCCTGACTACCTTCAGTATGAACAACATTGATGATATTCAGGTGTACAGTGAAACAACAAATCAAGGCTTGCGGTATCGCGTTATTGCACATGCTAACGTCTTTGACGATGGCAAGATTGACAAGCTTAAAGACGACATCAGGCAGGTTGCCCTCAAGAAAACCAAAGACCTGATCCTGGCGCAAGCGATGCTCTTGTCTGATCTGAGTTACGCGCTATACAGCAACGAACACACTGACGGAAAACCGCTGCCAAAAGACACAGGCACCACCTATATCTTCGTAGATGAAAGGAAACCATGAGAATAAATAAAAAGGCGAACCTACCCGCTTTTTTATTTGTTGGATTTAACTTTTTTGTTGTAATTGTTTTGATATTCTGGCACAATATCTTTTATCGGTTTACATACCGGCAACACCAAAATACTACACACAAGGAATACCCATGACTCAAGCGAAACAGACACCTGTTGCTATGGCAGAGCACAACCCGGAATTATATCGCCAAATCATAAGCTCGCTGGACAGCATTAATCAGCGTCTTGGCTGGATGTTAGGTAGCGGGCGCACATTGACCAGCTCGTCAACCAACACCATCCGCAATATGATGAAAAAAAACGATGAGCGCATCGCTGTGTTTATCGATAAGTTGGAAGATGTAGGGGAGCCGATATACAACATTACCCTCCTTGCCGTTCCGCAAGCGCAAATCATATGTCCTGACGAGCGGTTTAAAACAAAAAGTGAAGAGATTCACTTTATGCAGCAGCTTGAGTTGCGCATGCGCGAAGTACACAGCGCTTACGCCGGACTTAATGAGAAAAGTGATATCATCCCCGATCGTAAGGAAATCCCCTTTTCACTCGATTTTCTTATCGGGCACATCCGCTCAATCAAATTCTACATACAAGCGCTCTGATGCGCTTGTATAACAAAGCCTGAGGGGTTACCTCCATGCACGAATGCGAACAGGTAAAAGTTACCGGTAAGTGTGACGCAGGATGCGGCGCAGACGCCACCCAATGGTACGGCAACACCGCGGTTGCTGTCTGCGATAAAGAATCATGCGTCGACGTCATTGACGCCCGGTACGAAGCGCACTGTGAAGCTATTGAGGATGAAATGAAACTCCGGGAATACGACGACTCGCGCTACTAGGTGTACCACCTGAGCTCACCGCCATTAACAAACCCGCTTTACGTGGGTTTGTTTTAACTTTTTTGTTGTTAAAATGTTTTTTTCGACCTCCTGTTCCTGTACAATTCATGTGTTATCACACAAACAGGAAACCTCATGCCACAGCGACTACCCAACCCTGACTTTATTGCCGAGTTAACCAGCATTCCGGAAGAGGGCGTACTAAAAGCGTTCCATAACACCAATCTTTTTGAATCCTTCTACTCTGGCAATGAATCGCACGTGCTCAACCGCACGCCGCTGGTCAATGCCCAGTACGGCAACCTGTTTGCCTACATGCATCGCCGTTTCGGTATGCCTAACATTGCAGGTGATCCTTGTAAAGACCTAACCGCAGGCTGGCTTTTAAACACGCTGCACACTGAAGTGCTCTTACTCGTTAAACCCAGTCTTTCAGGACCATTTTTTTCTTTTACGCCGATGATTTTGTGTGCGAATACACACCCGGCACCACGCGAACTCAGTGAGTCCATGCTGCCGGCTTACAACGACGCCATTGAAACGACACTGGTTGATTTACTTCGCCCTGTTGGTGTGCGGGATCAACGCCTCAACGCACTGGGCCCGGTCACCGACAGCGACGAACTTACAGCCATAGACCACAACGAAGAACCGCTTTATGAAGTAAAAGCCTTGGAGTCCATTGCGTACCCGGATCCGTCACGCTTGTTTGGCAGCCGCGACAATGCCCAACTTAACCTTGCCATGAAAGTGCTCGGCAAAGGGAATGCCTTTGCGGGTCGTAAACTGACCTACACTCTGGTTAAAGAGGCACTCGTTAAGCAGTGCAGCGAAGAAACACCACTTTTTGTTGCTCTGGTGCTCAGCGCTCTGCAATACTACAAATCAGAACAGCGTGATGATCTGCGCGACACCCTTCGTCGTTATTCAGAACACAGCACATGGTCACATATCGCCAAGCTCGAAGGGCAAATTCTTGCGTCCCTGAATCTTGAGGAAGGCGGGTACGACCTTGCTACACTGGATAAAACCGCCCTTAAGCCGGTCGAACTCTTTTTGAGTGCAAACGGTGTCAGCAATGATTTTTACTTCGACATTGAGAAAGCCAATTACAATCTGCGTTTGATGCATCATGCCAACAAACTGGTTCCGCTGATTAACGACGGCCCTACTCCTGAGGATGAGATTGCGCCGGTGTTTGACTTGGAAAACGACCTTGGCATGAAGCGTGTTGAACCCGCCTGGCTGGAGAGCGTCACCCGCGCCAACCGCGACGATCTGCTCGAATGGCACCGAAACCTGATGGATACCGAGAAGAATGGAGAGTCGATTTTTCTCGACATTATGATGCGCTGGGAGAAAAGCCGGGAGGACGAAGAAAAACCCCAGCCTAATGATGAATAACCACACAAAACCTACGGGCCCGCACGACGCGGGCTTTCCCTTTCCACCTTATCAATTGCCTTTATATTTACAAAAACACAATAAGTGGAACTAAACTTGCTTGTAAAAATTCCATTTTGACATTAACAATAAAGGGATTTTACCATGCGTAAATATTTGCTCGCTATGCTCGCCGCCAGCACATTAAGTCTGAGCGCCCACGCTGAAATGGTGGCAAACTTCACCTTCGATGGTTCTACTGTAGAATCAGTCAGCGGCGACAGCGCCACCACAAAGTTTTCCAACGGAAACCCTATCAACTTTGTAACCGATCGTCACGGCAAAGAGGCTGGGGCGATGAGTTTTTTAAGCACACCGTTACTTTTCTCACAGACCGACGCGACCGCGTTATCACAATTCACAGTATCTACCTGGCTGAAATTTGACGACAATGCCAACGACCAAGGTCGACACTACCTTTTCGATAGTCGAAACAGCTCTACAGCACTTATGTTTTACGACTTTGGCAACTCTCACCGGTTTGGAACGTCCGCCACCGGGAGAAGCGAAGGCGGACTCAACCTGAATGACGGTGAATGGCATTACGTAGCCGTCTCTTCCGACAGTGAGCAAGGCACCACCCTTTACCTTGACGGGCAGCTGATCGGTAACATAGAAGAGGCAACAACGCTCTCGCTCAACGGTCTGACGTTGGGAAACTATTCCAACAGTAGCACCGGTTACGACCTGCACGGCGCAATGGACGACTTTCAGATCTACGATGTGGCAATGGATGCACAGAGTATTAGTCAGCAATACGCGCTCCAATCCAGCGATGTCGGCATCCCTCTGTACGGAATGAGCGCCTTACTTCTTGGTGGATTAATGCTGCGCAGCCGTAAACCACAAAGCTAATCAACGCAGTGGTCTGAAACCACAGCAGGAAATAACGATTGAAACGCCCCCACAAGGGCGTTTTTTATTTGCACTTTAGTTAGCAAAATTGTTGTAAAAATACCATCATTGTGAGATACTGCTTGCAGTGACGGACGATACGTACCTGGCGTACCGGACATGCTGACCTGACGAGGTTGCCGCGCCTGCATCTGGCACTACGTAATGCAACACCAAACCAACAAAACTATCATTCTGACACCCTTATGGATCAGGTGACAGTGGAACGAAAGGCGCACCTGACATCTGATGACAACCATTAAGTTGAACACAATGATAAACCCAAACTTTACCCCGGCACAACTGATTGCCATCCGCGATGGACTGTTCGGCACACTGGACAGTGATTTCAATTATGGCCTTGGCAAACCCAAGCGACAAGCCGCCATTGCTAAATGGCAGAAAGCGACCAACTTTGATGCCCTGATGCAGCGTGCAAAAAAACAGGAAGCCCAGCAAACGCTTAACACCCCTGCTATATCAGCGCTGTTACACCCGGCGTTCATCCCGGCAGGTGACATCACCACGCTGGCAAAAACCCTGAACATTGAACCTGAAGCGTTCTTTGCACCCGCACCGATCACACTCACCGTCACCTGTGAAAACAGTGGTGCACCTTATTACAAGAACTGCTACACCGTGCAGGGTATTGAGCTTGAAGAATTAAGCCCGGCGCTTACCGATGTGATTGAGCACACTATTGATGGCAACTTGCCGGATGGCAAAACCGGCCTGCTTATCATCACCACGCTTACACCGGACAGCGTCGAGCACGACTTCGCCCGGTTCGACCACAACAATAACGAAAACTGCCTCACCGGCATCCAGTGCCCTTGCTGCGGTGGCACCGACGCTTTCAATATTGACACGCTTGGTATCCATGCTGACGACGTCGATCCAATGATGAGTCAATCCGGCATCATGCGCGCTACCAGTGAAGGAGAGCTGGAAAGCAATGTCTTCTCTGCGCACTATACCGATGACTGCACGGAAGATGTCGCCGGCGACAGTGAATTTGCGCCGGACGGCGAAGCTTCATGCTGCGATTGCGGTTACACCCGTAAAACCAGCGCGTTCTATGCGACCCATCCCGACGGGTGGACCGGGGAGTAACCGCTTACTTAAAATTACACGCCAAAAAGAGCACCAGGCTGCCTGTGCAGCCTGATGCATTTTTCCACCTCTACTGTTTCGCCGGCATCATTCTGTGCTACCATGAGCGCCTCAGGATGAAAGTTACACCAAAGGATTGGAAATTATATGCTACGCGCACCCGGCTCGCTACTGCAACAGTTGTTTACCCGCACCGTTATTATCACGTCTCCGGACAGCGAAGACATCTACCCGCTTTATCTTACCCTTGAATACCTTATTGACGATCTTGATGCATGCGACAGCAACCGGTTTTTTGATGCCGACAGCGGGGCCGACACCGCGACGGGGCTCATGATTGACCGTCAGGGCAATGTGCGTCTACTGAAGCCTATTCCTGAGCATGACATCTGGATAGACCGCCTCAGCGACGACCATGCCGTATTTGACATCGACAACGCCATGACACTCCTTACCAGGCCATCATCTGCGCTGCCTGAATGCCGCGAGCGGCTGAGTAAAGGCGGGGACTGGGTTACGCGCCGTTACTATGCAAGGCGTGTTATCGACCGGCTTTTTGATTTGCCGGAAACACTGATCACACCATCAATGGCCGCACTCCTGGCAAAAATAAACGCTCACCTTCCACATCCCACACCCGGGCAAGCCAGCGGAAACAGGTAAAACACCGGTGTTAGACCTGTGTAAATATTAGTGTTTGTGTGCTAAATGCTTGCAAAGTACCTATATTCAGGTACAATGCAGTCATACACACAAGCACAGGTTTTATCATGACAGCACAATGGTTCTTACGCGATGGTACGGTATTTAATCCGGATGAAAAAATGGGCGAAGCGCTCACACTTTCCCGCTTTCTGTCTTCACCACGACAAGTGAACAGCACCACCGCAGAAGTCACCATGGCCACATTATGCTCACGTTGCGCCGGTCAGGGCGGCTCGAATTGCTGGAGCCACACCGGCTGGGAATGCTTTAAATGCCGCGGCAAACAAACCGGACCCGCCAAAAAGGTTAAGCTTTATACCAAAGAAAAGCTTGTCAAACTTGATGCCACAAAGGCATTGCGCGACGCTAAGCGAGAAGCGAAGAATGCCGAAAAGGCACAGGCCGAAGCGGCGATCCGACGCCAGGAAATTGAAGCCGCCAAACAGGCCATGCAGGCGCGTTATCCGCAAGCTGTCTCCATGCTTGAAGCATACACAGGCGACAACACGTTCCTGTCAGACATCCAGGCAAAATTTAACGAAGGTAAACCACTTACCGATCGGATGGCCTCTGCCATTATCAACGCCTGTGAACGCGAAAATACAAAAGGTGACTGGCAGACTTATCTTGCCGCTGTAGAATCCGGCTTTGAAGAATTTCCGACCGGGCGCACGACTGTGCGAGGCTTTATCCGCAGCTACAAATGGAAAGATGACCGGTTTGGTGGCAGCACATTGAAAATTACGCTGGTGGATGAACGTGGCTTTGTTATACACACCACGCGACCTAAAAGCTTATCCGACTTGTTGCCACGCCGTGAAGATGGCACCGTTGATCTTGATGCCATGTTAAAAGGCTGGATTGAATTTGAGGTAACCTTTTCTCACAAAGAAGGCAACTTCGGATTTGGTACACGTCCTAAGAAAAACGTGATAAATTTCATTCCATTCACGGACGGCAACCACCCGTTTCACCGCACCTGAAAAGGTGCGCACTTCCGTGGCACCTAATCTCTCATCGGATAGGGCTTGCCTGCACCGAACAGGTAGCAGGCTGCGGCCAGCAACAGCTCGCAAACCAGCAAATTCAGCGACACCAGGTAAAAAACCCCGCCCTGCGACGAATACACCTCGGAGCCGGTCTTAAAAGCGCCAGGAAAGGAAAGCCACAACGTTACCCCTGTCAGTACCATCCAGGGGGCGTGGTATTTGGCGCATGTTATGAGTGCAATAGCAATGTCGTGGTATTCGTTCACAGAAGAAACTCTTTTCCACCGTTCCTCTATGCTAAAGCACGTAAAGAAAACCATCACACACATTAAGACGGTAAACATGGCGTAAAATGCATGATTTCCGGGGCGCTCCCCCTCTCTTATCTGCATCCATACATTAAACAGCTTAAATCCGCTCAGGTGATGCGACGTTATTATAAACATCAGCACAATCAGCGTCAGGGAAAAATAAGTAAGCAATGCCGCTTTCGCGTAGTGTGCGAACGTATCGTTGTACATTTCCATCGTTTTCTTAAACATAACAACCATCAATTTTTTGTGTTTTTTGCATTTTATCAACGCACTTTTTCTTCTCAAAGCGATTTTAGCTTATCCACAGAAATATATTTTATCCAGAGGAAGTGCCGAAATATCCACAAAATAGCCACTTGTGAGAGATAAACGCATATCACAAACAATGAACCACCTTCACACTCTCAACGTACAATAAACACCTCACGCTTAAACTCTAAATATCAAACTTTTTTGTTGTAATTTACCTAAAACACTCTATACTGATCCCGTCAAATCACACAGGACAACACCCATGAAACAAGTACTTCGACGCCTTCGCCTGCGGGCTTCCGTGCAACGAACCATCCTTCGCTCTTTATACCTGAAACACGCATACAACACCAGGCGCGCACTGGGCCTGTTACGCGCCACTACCCAACAAAAATAATAGGGAAAACCATGAAACGACCACCATTTCGTCCTGCACTGTGTTATCCGTACATGACAATACACGCAAGCAGTACCACTGACACCAGCCCGGGCGAACCGAAACCTGAGGATGTCGTCAAGCACGCCATCGACACGGCCAATGATATTATTGCGGCAACTGACACGCTTGAGGCGTGGGCGTTAGCCAATAATACCGGCCTGCTTCATTCTCTGCCGGATGATATGAACATCGTCCTTCACCGGACAGGCAACATCGTATTGGATAATTTTTCCGGGCCTGCCGGAGCAATCATCAATGAGGCGCTGGATACGCTCGCGTCTGATACGACGCCGCACATTTTCCGCCTTGATCTTCATGGTAGCGAGGAAACCGGGCTCCCGGGTTACATTGTTGCCACGTTTACTGTCGTGGGACACAAGGATACACTGACGGTGTTGTTGTATCTTCGCACCAGCCGGGATAAGGAAGGCAATCCGGTTTTCTCTCTGGGCAGATATGCAGACATGCGACCTTCTATCAGCGTGTCTACAGGCTGCCGCTGGCAAGATCAGTCGCTGACAAACAGCTTTTCATCCCTGGCTGTCGCCCAGCTCGAAAACATAATCAAAATCCCGGAAACCATATCAAATAAGGATGTTGATGCCGCCTGCAAACGCGTCATGAGCTATCAGTCGACCATGTAAACGCTTGCTAGTCACCGGTTGCGCTCACGCTGTGGGCGCTTTATAAAATTTTTAGCACTTTTGTTGTAAAAATAAGACATCCGACCTAAAATAACCGTGTACACGTTAACGACACAGGATGCACGCCATGAACAGCAAAAATGTAGCAGACAACATAGAGAAGATTGTCACTTTCACACCACTGGTAATCGCTACCTTTATCCTTTACGATCTTTTTTCAACGCATTTTATTCCCGAAGGGAAGGGCGTCGTGTCTTTTATCAACGCGTACCCTTTCTACTACCTCGCGCTCGCCTTTTGTGCGTGCTGGCAGGCGGCTTTACTTGGTAAAAATTGCAACAAGCATGAGTTTGCAGCAATGTACATATCGTCAATAATAGGTGGACTGATGCCGTTCCTTATCGCCGTTAAGCACGACATGCCGCTACTGCACACACTTTCTCTTATTGCCATCATCCCCGTCTTTGTTTTATACAAAAAACCCGGCTAACAGGCGCGGCGTAATCGCCGCCAAACACCATCGGAAAAACATCTTTTTTGTTGTAAAAAAGTGTTGCATCCGTCCCTCGTTGTGGCATACTTATTACTCACACACAAACGCAGGAACACACCGATGAATATTGACGACATGCTTCTTGATGGCATTGAATTGAAACACCCCGGACTGGAAGAGGCGCTAAAAACAATGGCGCTGGAGATTGTTAAGCACAACTTCCCGTTAACGATGTCTAAACTGCGCGTAAAGTTACGCGAGGAAGCGAAATCTTTTGGCCACGACGACATGGGGCATGACATCAACATCTGCGTCCGCCGTCTGGTAAAAAGCGAAGCGGTAAACGCTTTTGCACTCAAGGCGGAAGACAGTGATGTACCAAAAATCTGTCTGATACCTAAAAACGTTAAGCTTTTCGACGTGTAGCACACGTCAAAGGTTCCCAACCGGGGCGCAAGCCCCACTTTTCAGGCCGCAATTTTTTGCGGCTTTTTTTATTTCTGGCGCACTACTTGCTCTGCCCACTGTTAACGTAAAAAAAAGACACGCACCCGGTGACGTTCCTGTAACAATGTCCGACACCACCAGAAATAAAGAGAGATACTGTTGTGAAATTTATCAAATCATTTGTCGCCACGCTACTTGTTACTGCCGCCGTCAGCGCACCGGCGCACGCAGACTTTTTTCATACCGACTGGAAGGCTAAAGGCGATCAGCTTGCTGTTGTTGATACCGATACCGGCCTTGAGTGGCTTAAAATCGACGCAACGTTAGGCCGCAGCTACAACGACATTGTCGCCAGCCTGAATGATGAATTTTCCGGCTGGCGCTTGCCAACCAATGACGAAGTAACCGACATGTTTAACAACATGCTTGGCTCTCCATACGGAAGCCAGGGCGTTGTGAGCAGCCATATCAACAGCGGCATTGCAGAAGAAAAAAGGGCTATTTTCCGTGAATACATGTCCATTGAAAACAGCTCTATGTACGCGCGTGTCTACGGATGGTTTGAAAACGGAGGCGGGAGCACAGTTTTAGGTGGTGGCGGCCTGTGGGACAGTAAATTCTTTACACACCACACATACTCTTCCTCCCAGGCAGACACCGGAAGAGCAAACACAGGCGTATACCTTGTCAGTGATGGCGGTACAACGTACAGCTCAATCAACAATCCTTCTCTGAATAACATCGGATGGGACGGCGTAAGCGGCGCGCCAGCCTCCGTCAGCGCACCATTTGCTGCCGTAATGGGACTGCTTGGCTTAGCCGGATTAATGCGCCGCCGCAAAGTGTAAACGCACCAACACCAACACCAATACCGCACACTGTGCGGTATTTTTTTTGCCAAAATTTCATCTTTTTTGTTGTTATCAACAACCGTTATGGTAAACTTTGTTTATGGCGTTGGACAGAGAGGTTCCGTAAATCGTCATGTGTGTTGCAGCACACGCCGCCTGCCACACTTACGGGTAGTTCATCTGACTGAACTCGGCCACTCTTGCAAAAACCATCGTACCAAAGCGAACCATCATCTTTCACTTTGTGCGCACTGGGGTTAATTGGCAGGGCTCAGAACGACACAAAAGAGGAAGATTTTGCGATGAACGCGACTAAAAACCCACTTCGCCAGCTGGCGACCGCTATCGTTAATGCCTGCAAACAAAACGGGCTGAAACAATCTGTTGTGCTGGACACCCTGTCAAAAGACAGCGGATTCCGCAGCGTACAATGTGGCGATGCTGCTGCACAAAACGCACCATCACCTGCGGCAAACCAGCAGGAAGATAAATTCGCACCCCTGATCACGCACCTGAAAATGATCCTGTGCACTGAATACGACGACGGGCACGCACCTGTTGATATGTCCCATCCCGAATTCTATGGCCGCGCACTGCCGGTGTGGGGTTGTACACTATTTGGCGGCCTTTGGGATGCCATTATCGACAACCCGCTTGGCTTCTGCGATTACTTAGATACAGTGATCACCGGTTTCCGTGACGTAGAACTCGCTCTGCAAAGTATGTATCACAATGATGAACCACGTGCCGACCTGCTTGATGATAAGGCTCAGCCCGACGAGAAAAAGCTCGAAGCATGGACACGCTCACTAATGGTGCCCGAACTGGTACGCAAGGTCACCGCTATTGAGTTGAGAGAGGGAGCGGAAGGGTATGGCAATGCCGATGACTACTTTTCTCGCGCCACGGATCTCGTTTCACGCATGTTGGAAGAGCTTTACCCTGTGCGGGAAGCGTTGTCCTACAATTTGCGCCACAGCGTAAAAATCATGGCTAAACGCAATGAGCAAAACGCCGCATAAAGACAATCACCGGTTGCCTGGCGGTTATCCGCCGGGTACGTGAAACCGACTGCCATCTCGATTTTTTTGCTTTCTTGTTGTAAAAAAGCTTGATTTGTACCCTGTTTTAGGTACAATGTAATGACTGAGCACACACGCAGGATTGAGCATGAACACAGCAGTAAGCAATGTAAGTAACTTTTTAGCAAACACCGGCACTAAACTGGCCTACCGCATCGAAATTCTCGATATCAACGAATTGCACCGAATGATGGAAGTGGCAAAAACTGACTCTGGTTTCGCCCCCTGCATCAAAGCCGAAGAATCCATTGTTGATGCTGAAACCGGTGCGCTCATCTACCCTCACACGTCTATTCAGACGGGCAAGAAACACGCTATGGGTGACACCATCGAGGAAGCCGTAGCCAACTGGGCAGGCGAGATGAAAGAACGCCTTGAGTACGCTATCAGCGAAGCAAACAAAGCGCGCCCCTGGCTTGTATTTGCTATTTTCCCACCCGTATTACGCCGCCGTAAAAGCGTGGACACTTTTATTGATATTATCGAGAACGTCCTTGCTGCGCCTGAGAAGTGGGTAAAAACCGATGTTATTGATCACGAATACCTGCATGGCTAGATGCCATTGTCAAACGGCACACCGGTTCACTTCCTATGGACAGGCAGCTTTGACAGCCCCATGTCTATGACCATGGAAAAGGCGCAACTTGAAGAAATTCGCCTTGTCAGTTCGGACAAAAAAGAGAAAGAGGTGCTTTTCTGTTACCGCGCAGGCAGACACCAAGTTTGCTTGTTACAAAGCGCACCGATTCCTGCTGATGGCATTATCCAAAAGGTGGCGAGCAATGTCCGCGCTTTCCTCGATAAGGACGCGGCTGTTGCCTACGGTAAACGCGCACTTGAAGAGGGCGTAGCTGCCTTGGAGGTGAACCAATGAGCCACACACGCAGTCTGGGCAATCCTTTTCGCGCAATGACCGGATTAACCATTGTTATTGTCGCGCAACCTGAATGTGATGTTGAGATCGTTCCCAAGGTCTGTAATCATGGTTGGTACAACCGGTTTGCCAAAACCAATAAGCGTGCCAAATACCGCGACAATCACCGCTAACAAGGCCGCCACCGCTGGTGGCGACAATCTAAGAAAATAACGAATTATTTTAACTTTTTTGTTGTAATTATCTGTGCGTTTGCTATTCTATACCTACACACACAAACGCACAGGATCTACCATGCAAGACATGACCCCCAACACAATGAATGGCTCACCGGATGCCGCTATCAGTCTGCATACATGCCGCGCCCAACTTCACAGCTACCTGAGAAGCAGAGAGCCTGGCACATCACCGTACCTTCGCGAAATCATGGCCGCAATGGGCACACACCTCGGACTGACGTTCACCGTCAACCTTGACGACATTCTGCCTGGCACACAGGACTCGTGGGATTTGATCACGGCGACCACTGAAGACGGCTTCGAGTTACGCGCCCAGCGCCGTTCCCGGGTAATGCCTGAATCAGCGTTTCTGTACAACACGGAAGGTGAACGCGCCAGCCTGAGCGGCACATACCCCACACCGGCGAAATCGTTTGTGGCGGCGATGCTGGAAGCGGAATGTCACGGCGGACTTAACCACGCCTTTGACCTGTTTAAGATCACACAATAGAGGATACGTCATGAGCATAAACACTGATTTTATCCACAGCGCGACATCAGGGATCACCGATGAGAGCAAGCGTATCAGCGCCTTATCAACAACGATCGCACAAACAGCCGGTGGATACACATCACTTCCACACTGTCAGCCTGCTCACTTCGCGCGTGCGCTCGCTAACATGCGTTACCAGAACCTCGCACTGGAGGAATTGACAGACTTTGAACACAAAGCAGTGACCGGCGCATTTGAACGCGGTGTTTTCGTTGTCAGCTGCGCTGTTGCCAACAACGCCACGTTTCATATCACCGATGCTGACGATTTGCTCCACCACCTGCAAAGTAAGGGCGATGATCGCTACCTGCCTGATGTATGGTATACGCAGGCCGGTTACGAGAACTGCCTGGCACTGAAACACTGGCCTGAGGATACCATCGCCGAAATCGCCCCATGGGTCACGCGCCGTGCACGCATGGCGTTCCTGGCGGGCTTAAAGGCCGCCTGCGAGCAGGTCACATCACCGGCGTGCAAACACTAATCAGAAATAAAAGAACCCGCATAATGCGGGTTTTTTATCAGCAACGCTAAAATTTCCGAAATGCCCACCTTGATTATTTCAATATAGCAACGTCATTTCAGGCACATAAAAAACACCAAAAACATGACTTTTTGGTTGTAACATTACACAGTTTTGGTACTATGTTCACTCACACAAACAAACACAGGAATAGACAACATGAGTGACGACACTTGCAACGCAGACCGTGCATGCTGGGGCGAAGCGGCCCTGCTGGGTTTTCAGCAATCACTTTCCATTCACGACATTCTGCTTCAGTATGCCACTGAAAAAACCGGACATATGCGCCTGTACGACGAAATCACCGCTGTCGGTGGTGACTGCCTCTCTGACATGCTGCATGCACTGGCAGAGCAACAAAACGTTTACATTGGTCACAACACTCACCACGTCTGCCCAAGCGTTCTCGATCTGGCGGAATTTGACCAGTTCGCTCAGGCACTTTACACGTACCTTGACGAAAACAAAACGGATAAAGAAACCCTTCAGCCCTTTGAAGATTGGGTGAAAGGGGCGAAGCAGTGCTTTGTTGATGAACAACTCGAAGAAGGTGACAGCTAAACGCTGCATTCTGAATATTACCTGCACCATCAAAACCCGGCACCGCCCGGGTTTTTTGTTGCCCGGATATTGAGTGTTCACGCCACCAGGTAACAGACACAGAACGCAAGAACAAAAAAACGCACCATTGGTGCGCTTTTATGATCATGCTTGCTACGGCGTTCTCAGGCCGCAGACTCCTGCTCTTTCTGCACGTCTCTTACCGGCCAGCTTTCCGGTAATGTTAACGCTAATTCTTCCGGCTCCAGATAATCCTCTTCAGAATCATCTTCAATCAGGTGGCCGCGCAGCGTATTCATATCAACAAGCGGCACCAGTACCGACAGTTTGTCGAAAAAGGTATCCAGATCCAAATCACCTGCATTGCCCCAGCCTGACATTTCCATTTCGTTGCCAACAAACGTCACGTTGATTTCATAATCCGACGCTTTATTGCCATTCAGGCTGACGATATCCATACGGATATTACCGTTTTCATCCATATCTTCTTTGACGGTCGCTGAAAACTCTTTTGACAGACAAAGATTAATCGCCAGTGCTGCCGATGCGGCTTGAAGAACGGTGGCCTTGAGGTTGAAACCTACATACATAATGGAATACCTGTGTGTGTGAATGAGTAACTATTATATGTCACTCACTCCCGCATTTCAACTTTTTTGTTGTAATTTATAAGTCTTTAACAACTTTGACTGCTGGTGAAAACTGCCTGTTTTGCATCTCTTCTGTTGCCGTTATCATCACGTAACGGCGAGGTGTACAGGTACTGAAACGCATTGGGGCCTTTTCCCTGGCAAGACGTTCATTTTCGTTCTGCATGGCATTGCAGTGCCTTATCAAATCACGACTTTTCGCCTGCGCTTCCGGCAGAGCCACCCGCACCATTTCCAGCTTACCATCTTCGCCCAGCACGAAGCTTGACCGCCAGCCCTCTGGCAGGCGCTGCGCCATACCGGTCATGGACAGCATCTGGTAATCAACACCGCGATTGTTTACCGGCATGTCGGCACTGGAAAGTTTCGACAGGGCTTCCGATACTTCGGTGTATACTTCCGTCAATTGCCGGGTTGACATAGAAGGCATGGGCTCCGGTTTTACTTCATTGCCGGAGGTAAACCAACTTTCTGTCGTTACCCAAAACAGACACGCCATAGCAAACAGGGTTATGACACCCGCCAGAAACCATGTTCCCAAATCAATAGGTACGTCTTCCAGCTTTGTTTCAGCATTTTCCACACCCTCTTCCAGATCCAGTTCTGCAACCGCATCATCATCCAGTAATGATTCGACATCCTCTAAATCATCAGCGTCACCGGACGCTATCGCCAGTGCAGTTAGGCCCGCGACCGTGGCGACGCCTGCCGCCTTTTCCATCAACTCACCGGACTGGCTTTTGTCATCAGATCCGGCAGGATAAACGGTGACCACCGGTTTTCCCTGCTTGCTATTATCTTCCATAATACATCCTTGTCTAAACTTAATTTTTGGTCATTTTAGTCAGCACATAACCATCTTTCTGACAAATCCCTTTTGTTAATATCTCACAACGCGGTGACGATGTGTTCATTCCACTTCAGGTGGTTTCGCATCACTGTCTTTCTCTGCCGTTGCATGCACGGCGTTTTCAGCGTTAAGATTATGCGCCTTCTGAATAAATCCGGATGCGCCTGTTAACATGATCCCGATTGCGCCTATCATCACAATAACACAGGCCACCATAAACAGAACTGCGCTTTTCTCGTGCCGCCTGAGGTCCTCTCTGCGCTCCCTGGCATCCTCTTCGTAATCAATGCCGTCGACAATGTCTTTCATTACTTATTCCGGTTAATGCTTATCTGCCTATAAAATAACACAACTCTGATTGCCAGACAAAACAAAATCGTTGTAAAAATACCCTGTTTCGTTTAGAATGACATTTTTCGCAAACACACAGGACAATTACCATGCAGTACGCAGTACCTTCAAAGGCAAACACTGTTTTCACGCTGCTTGCCCGGTTAACCAGGCAGGCTGAGAAAGCCCGTTCTATCATTCATCACCATGAGCGTATGATTGATCAGGACGTCATTCGAAAAGCCATGGGAAAACTGTATGCGGCGGAACGCCTTGGCGATATTCTTAACAAGTGGGCTGACACCTCCGCTGCGCAAAGCCGCTCCATTATTCGTAGCGCCGTTGTGCGCTTTAGCCACGGACTGCACGCAGACGCCATCTCCGTTGACTTTCCGATGCTGATAGAAAATGATAAAACTACGGTGACACTGGCATTTAAAGATGACGACGGAACCCAGCTGGTATTCGAAAAGTCGCTACTGGTCACCCGAAACGGCATGGACTTTCCCACCTATTCCGCTGCCGAGCATGAGCGTATTACGCTTGACGGTGTGCCGGTAACCCCTGAATGCCACCAGTACCTCGCTACCAATCTGACGCGCACACTCGTTGATTTTGCCAATCGAAAACTGGAACTTCCATTCGCCTACAGTCATGACACGCTGAAGGCGGCACGTGATGTTTTGTATGAGATTGCATCGCTGAGCGGTGAACTGGAAAGGGCCGACCGTGTGCTTGGTCGCGGTTTTCAGACCACCCCTGTTATGACTTTAAATATTTAACTTTTTTGTTTTAAATGGGTTGCATTGTGCCTTTATTCAGGTACAATGTAATCATTGAACACACAAACACAGGGCGACACAAATGGCACTTGAAATCAACGAAACTTCACTGGAAAAAGACTTTATTGACAATATGTCCGGACGTCAGTTTGTCTGCGTACGCGCGACATTTAACCCGGACTTTTCGCACAGTAATGTGAATCGAAACGTTGACAGCGCGCTGTCCGTTCAGGAATTTTCGCTTGGCATTATGAAAGCTGAAGATCCGCAATTTGTCCCTGGCTGCGACACACTGTGCGCCAAAATCGGGGCGCAAAAAGCTGCACTTGACAGCATCCTCGATTTTAACGCTAACGCTGTCGAACGCAGCTTGTCTGTGGATGAGAATGGCACTATTACTGTGTCCGGTATAACCTCAGACACATTCGCCGTCACTCTGCGCGGTGAAGTAAAGCGTGTTATGATGGAGCAGGTGAAAAAAGCCGCTCAGGATGCAGATGCCGCTATTCTCGCCGCCAAACGTAAGCGTGAAAACGCCCGTGTCGCATCATCAATGTTGCGCCAGTCATTCAGCGAATAAAACGGAGCCCCTTATCGGGGCTTTGCCCATGGAGTCCGCATGAGCCGATTAAGCATACTTTTCACTTTGTCCCTGACACTGTTCATTATCATCTCTACCTTCCTGCATTTTCAGGCCGGTACGATGACGGTATTTGACCGCTACAGCGATGAAGTCTACAACCTTGACACCAACCCTACAGGCTTTTACGCCATGCTCCTGTTTATGACAGCCGCCGCCACAGGGACGGCCTGGCTTACCATAAGGGGATATCGCCAATGGCAACTCAGCCTGAACCTGACTGAACAGGCGGACAGATTCGCGTTCTTTCGCATTGGGAGAAAACACCGATGAACACCCGCCGCGATCCTCACCTGTCGGAAAGCCTGCACCGTCTGCTTGATACTCTGCCTGAAAAGGAACTGCCCGAACGCTACCGCCTTGGCTTGCGCATGCTGCGCAAAGACAATCCTCAATTATGGTCTGGCTACTGGCTATGGGTTACCGGCATGTTGCTGATGGTGGCACCGATGCTGATCCTGTCTTTTGTTGAGCAAACACTTGTTTTCAGCGAAATCGTAGCAGGACATACCGTCTTTTCCGCCAAATTCATCCTGCGTTATTACGCCTACTGGGCAGCAGCGAGTTACGGGCTGATCACGCTGTACGTGGGCGGCATACTTAACCTGTTGCTCAGACGGGAGTTCTACGCGGCATCTCCCGCAGGCGTACGCAAGAGTATTACTATCGTATTAAAACAAATAGACGTTAAACACATGGCCTTCATGGGCATGGGGTTGGGCATGTTCGGTTTTATCGCAATGAAAGCCACCGCACTGATTGCACTCGGTACGCTTATCGTCTTTGAAGGGCGCATGCCACCTGCTTTGTACTGGGTCGGAGCGGGATTGGGCGGCATCGTCACGTATGGCATGTGGAAGATGAACACCATCGGTTTTCCCTTGTCTGAAAAACTTAAGGACGCCAGAGAATCTTACGTTGCCGGTCTCATGGCAACCCACGCTGAATTGTTAAAGGCGAATCTGCGCTAACCTTATCAGATCACACTTCATCCTGGCACCATTTCATCTGATGGTGCCTGTTTTTCCGTGCCCAAAATATTTTCAATATTTTAAACTTTTTTGTTGTAATTTATATTGGCCATGCTATATTTACATTACACACACAAACAAACACGGGTACTAACCATGGCTGACGTAAACAAAGATATGCACAACCTGACTGACGCACAAGAAACGGCTTACACTGAGTTTCTTCTGAGCGAAAAAAACAAGGATGCGGACTTGGATATGACGCTAAGTTTTTATGACCAATTTCGCTACCTGCTTGATTCTGATCAGCGCGATCTTGCCTTTAACATGCAACGTGCGGTAATGAAAGCGAAAGCCACTCCAGCGAAGAAAGATGCTGCACAGGCTGACAGCAAAAAAGCGGCCGCACAGGTCAAAACGAAGACAATCGTCACACCTGTTAAAATCGAGGTTGCCGTTGATATGACACCGCGCCCAGCGACCCTGATTTCAACCTGCATTCAGCAGCCGCTGGAAACGCTGAAAGCGATGATGAAAACCCCTGCAAAGAAAACCACCAAACGCGCTGCGTCCAACGTCAGTGAAGTACAGTACGGGTTCGGATTTTAATCCACCGGCTGCACCAACAAAAACACCCGCGAAAGCGGGTGTTTTACTGCCTGAAAATTATCAAAAGCCGGCAGCGGCACGCATCAGTGACGACAACCACGACAGGCATATTGCCAGCGATACCACCATAGATATCCAGCCCGTGCCAGCGTAAGCTAAGACCGCAAGCGAACCCGCCGATACCTCAGCCCCCACAACCTTTCCGGTTATCACCAGTATGCCGACAGCCAACAGACTGATCGCTACCGTCAACCCCATCATGACCGCAAGAGCCGCCAGCCACAGCTTGGGGTTTGTAAGCGCACTGCTCAACGTTTTATAATTTACCGCGCTCATTTCTGCCGAGTTAAGCTGCTCAACGTTCCCCTCTGCTTTTGCTTTATCGAAAAACGCCCGTTTCGCCTGCAACATGTCATCGTACCCCTGCCCTGGCAAATCCAGCAATCCGGTTTCCGACCATGCGTTAAGGGTTTCGGTATACCGTTTCATTTCAGGCAGGCTCTTTACGCTCTCAAGCATATCGTGATCCATCTGGCAAGGGCGATAATTCTCTGTTATTACGTTCGGATCACACGTGTTTACGGGCGATGCATAATGGCCGTGTTTCAACGTCTCCAGACTCACCTGAGTGGCTTTAAGTAAACTGATACCAAAAACAAACGCCAAGGCGACCAACAACACCACCGTTGACGCATTAAGCCCTGCCTGCGTCCACACCCTCATTTGTTTTTTGTTGAAGCGGTCAAGCAGGTAAGATGCAGTCAGCAAACTAATCAAACCCGTCACGCCACCAACAAATAAAAACTCAACCATATAGCATCCCTTCTCTTTGTTTTACCACATAATAACACACTTGTTATTTTTTAAAACGAAAATTGTTTTTTAACGATTGTGTTAACTTTTTTGTTGTAATTTATGTGCCATTATGGGATACTCTCTTTCGTCAGCTTACACACCTGACACACACGTAAAACACACTACACAAGAGGACTCGCCATGAGCCGCAATGAATCTGAATGGGGTCAAATCCACTTCTCAAAAACAGGCTACAGCCAGTTTGTTCGCCAACTTCGCACCGAGTACAATGCGTACATTAAAACGGTCCGTGAAGCGGCCCTGAAAGCCCACGAAAAGCTGTCAGCCCTGAAGCCAAAAGAACGCAAAGCCGCCTTTGATGAAATGACAGGCCGTTCTACGCTGTACCTGAACCCGCCCAGAAAAAGACATACCGTATGGGGTATCGAAACCGTGCATGACGGTGGCGTGGAAATGACCAGCACTATGCTGTACACCATCCGTGAAGAACTGTTCCGTGGTAAAAACGGGGCTTTCACTAAGCCGCGCATGATTGCATTCCCCACACTGACAAACAAGCAGGTTGAATTCACCATTGAGTGCGATGATGGTGACTTCACCCTGAAGCAGGACAAAGACGGTACGGGCACCCTGTACTGGAAGGTTGATGAAAATAACCATGCCGTTGATCACGCCAAAGCAACAGGGGCCTACCAAGCGGTCAGCAAAACCCTCGCTAACTACAAATGGAAACGCAACGAGGGTGGCGTCTGGTACGGTGACGATGAATACACCCGTGATGGAGCCCGTGAAAGCGGTTGCAGCAGCGAATCCTATCGCACCGCCACGTTCGGACCCATTGGCGAGCGTGAGAAGGAAATGGAGCATCAAGCGTTAATGGCGCGCTACGGTGGTGCTCGTAAACGGTCACGTAAACGCAAGGGCACAGGCGCACATACAACCGTTTTCACATAACCTCCCATAAACAGGCACCCTGCGTGCCTGTTTTTATTTCTCATTTTTTAAACTTTTTTGTTGTAATTATCCCTATTGTTTGCGATACTAACCCTGTACTCACAAACACACAGGAAGCCCCACTATGGCAGAACAAAATCCAACTTACCTTGCTATTTATCAGCGCGCACAAAACGTTGCCAACTTACTGGCTGAGCAGAACGGCTGGAAAACGACACCTGATGCATTTTGCACCACCAGTGACAACCCGCGCATCTTAACCCTGTTCTCCAACGCCTGCGAAATTCTTCAGGAACTGGAGGGACATGAAATGCAGGATATCATCGATGAGGTTGAAGCGGTTAAACCTAGCAACACCTTCGCTGACATGGTCGCCAAGTCGAAAGAAAGACAGCTGAATGAAGCGCAGAAAAAAGAACAGGAACAGGCCGACCGTATCGCCAAAGTTGCCGCAGAATTGCGCCCGTTGATGGGCACGCTCAATCAGGTCCTGCCTGATTACGATATGAGAGCAAAGCTGCACACCGATCCCAGACACATGCCGTGCCCTGCCATACACATTGAGGGTAAGTACCGTAATCATATCTACGACCGTTTCGGGGAAATCTGCATCCGTCAAGCAAACGTAAAAACTTACTTTGCAGGGGGCTGCAACAGCCACCGTCACCAATTCACTTCCGAAGAGGGCTTGCTCCAGCATGTCGCGGACAGTCTGGGTAGCCTAGCGGTAAAGTAAGACGCTGACACCATCATAAACAGGCACTCTATGTGCCTGTTTTTGTTTTACGGTAAACTTTTTTGTTGTAATAACTACCCGTTGTGGCATACTATCCCTACACATACAACACAGGATATTCCATGAATAACGTAATCATCGACTCTTTCCGCGACACCACCATTGACCGTAACGGTCAACTTATCATCGCCGGCACTGCCGTTCTCTGTATCGATGATGTTATCGGTTGCGACAGTGACTCGGACGGTGGCTGGGATTTTGTCGCCGGTCAGGTGTACCACGTTGAGAGCATTTTTGACGAAGACAACCTCATCCACTCCATGCTGTCTGTTCGCGGCAGTAAAAATGGCCCCGTGTTGTCCCAGCGCTTCATTGTCGCTGACGGACGCTACGCCATGGATGCCGCCAACAATATCCTGTGCATCTGGGACACCGTGTATTGCACTGATGACACAGAACAAGGTGACTCGGACGATGGATTTGACCTTGTTCGTAAAGGGAAATACGTGGTTGATTCGTTTGTTGATGATGACAACCAGTCTTCACCGATGATTTGCCTTGCCGGTAATGACAGTGGCCCTGTGTTTCCGGAGCGATTCAAGAAAGTGGTCAGGATCAGAGGGTAAACCACCCTCTTTTTCACTTTTTTGTTGTGTTTCTTGCTGGTTTTGATACAATAAACCTCGTCAGCCACACACACAAAACACAGGATACATCATGCAAACACAAGATTTTAAAATCATCGCCGTAGAGGGCAATATTGGTGCCGGTAAAAGTACGGTTCTGCCAAAACTTCAGGCTGCGCTTAACAGCATGGAAGGCAACGGGAAACCCTGGCAAATTCTTTACGAAGAAGTCGAGAGCGATCCTGAATTCCAACGCCTGTTGTCGGATTTCACCAAAGATCCAACCAAACGCATCGCCTTTCAGCGCTACATCACCAACCGCCGCGCGGCTGTGTGCGCCAATCTTGATCCAAACTTCAACTACGTAATTGAGCGCTCACTGTTCAGTGACTTGGTATTCTGTCAGGCAAACCTGATGGAAGCATGCCGCCCTGATGGGCAGGACGTGGATTATTACTACGACATTGAAAAACGTCTGGTTGACTATCCGCAGGCCTCTTCCGTTGTCTATTTACGCACCGACCCGAAAGTATGTTACGAGCGCATGTTAAGCCGTGCCCGTGGTGCAGAAGATGGCACACCGCTGAGTTACCTCACCTTGCTGTCAGGCATGCACGATGTACTGTTGCCGGTGATTTGCAACAAGTACAACACGCAACTGTTAACCCACGACTGGACCTATTTCGGTTGCCCTGATACGCTTGCTAAGCGCGTCCTGAGCGAAACCCTGAACCTGTCCACAAAAACTGTTTCACAGTCGGCAGCGTAAAGCTGCCCTCATACATGGAGTACCACGCATGAAGAAAACAAAAATTAACGCCTACCAGAGTGGTACACGCACCTTACTGGCCAGCACCGAAGTGTTTGACGATGATGCGGATGCTATCGAAAAGAAAATTGAGGTCATGCTGGAAGAACTCAGCATCAATGCCGGCACCTCCGTGAAGCTGACGGCGAAAAATGTCGACATTGAGGTTGGTGATCAACCCGCCACACAAGCGGCCGCCTGAGACGTTCTCAGCGCCTGAACCATACCGCCTGCTCTGGCGGTATTTTTTTATCTTTTTTTTACTGCCTGGCGGGGAAAATACTTTGTTTTTGTGATATTTCAATGTTAAAATAACCATTCACACAACAAACACAGGTACCACACCATGCCAGAACATCATTCATTAAAAAGCACCATCGCCGATCTGTCTCACGACCTAACCCGTGCACCGCTTCACATACACCACATGGAGGATGGCATCGTCAACTTATCCAGCGACTGGACTGAGGAAGGCATGGCCTTAATGGTGGTGATTTCACCTGCGGAACTGACCAACTTCGAATTCTGGTCCGGTATGGACATTACCGACTTGTCGCTTGAACCGGACATGATGGTCGTGGTGCGTTACCGTGACTTACCAGGCAATGGCCAGGTGGCTTACACGCTCGGTAAAGGGGCGGACTGGGCCCGTGAAGAGGAATCATTGTAACCTTGACACATCAGCGGCGGCACGCTGAAGTGCTGCCATACACCTTATCAATCGAACTTTTTTGTTGTAATTTAACGGCATTGTGGCATACTGTTGTTATTCACACATAACAACACAGGTGCCGACATGGGTTCACTTGACCGCAAATCCTGGCAAAAACAATGCGTTTCTTTCGCACAAGAACGCAACGCTACCGCTTTCCTTGAATACGTGCGCGAAAAGGCGCAAACAGTACGCTCGTACGAGACCAGCAGCGTTTACTTTTACGCGTTCTTAGGTGCCTGTTTAGCAGGTGAGCAGTCTCACGCCCAAATTATCCAGAGCAATTTCCTCACCGGCAATGGCGCGCTGGACATTAGCATGGGCAATTATATCATCATCCAGTCAGGCAACCTTGATGCACTGAAGGTGTACTCTTCGCTGGTGGACATGAATGCACCGAAATCCGCGCACAACGATGATGACTACGAGGAAGACTGGTGCCACATACAGTTTGCCGCCATCTACAATTACCCTGACTTGCTGGAATACTGCCATCACATTGGCTACGCCAAAGACGAAGGCTACACCGCATTTTGTTTCGTGGTTATCATGGTGGCTAACAACCATTTTGACTCTGCCCGGGCGTATGCAAAAAATCACCCTGCGAAACCGGATGCAGACGAATGGGACCGCGCCATTGCCGATCTGGCGAGAAACCATGAAGGCAACAGCACCGCCACCGCCGTTGACCGTCTGACGTGCCTGCACGAGATTTATCCCGACTACCCAACGTACTCCTTTGACCCTTACACGGCCATTCACAACGCGCTGGGTAATCGTTCCATGGCGGCTGCACAGTATTTCGTTGATGCCGGTGCGCCGGTGGACAACCTGCTTTCTACCGAAGCGGTAGAAGCTATTTTTGACGAAAAATACGGCTACGCCTACGTGTATAACGAAGCGGTAGACTGGCTAACAAACCTGGGTGCCACCTTTAACACCAGCCAGATGCAACGCATCCTGCGTGATCGTGCTCACCGCAAAGGCGGCGAGGTTGTCATCAATAAACTGACCGCACAGATGGATGATGCTGATGTACCATGGACAGACATGCTGATTGCGTCATGTGGTACCGACAAAAATGACGTTATCAATCGCATGGTGCACCTCAGTTTGCTGCACAAGTACACACCGGATGATTATATCGCTGCCATTGCAAAGCTTATCACCGGCTGGAAGTCGCTGAAGCTGATCAAGGCCGTGCAGACCCGTTTTAACGTAAACTACGACCAGTCTTCCCTTGACGCGTTCTTTTCACCCAAGGCGGGCACCAACGCCAGTACCGCAATCCTTGAGGACATGATCCTCTCAGGCCGTGTCGATATCACCCACAACGACAACGAAGCGCTGTACAACGCTATCGATGACGTCATACGCAAAGGCGGACGCACCGATAATATCGTACTGTTACTCAAACATGGCGCTGACATGATGGGCAGAAACGTCTAGATTTACGAAAGGGTGTACCGGTTGGCTAAAGAAACGTATCGCCCAGACGTGATCGACGCCGTCAACCCTTACCTGGCTGAAGATAAACGCCTGAGCCCCAAAACAAACTATTAGGATGCGTGCGCCAGCGTGCGCACTGCTCTTGATTTCGACATGTTTCGTGCTTCATCAGGTGTTCGTGATAGAATGGGCCAACAAAACAACCTGTTAACAGAGAAAATCATGCCACTTAATCAACACTACCTGTCCGCCTTAAAAGCCTTGCAGCTTCAGGGCAACGCCGCTCTGAATGGTGATAAAGACGCGCTTTTAACCGCTCAGACGTCGATGGCCGCGAACACCCACGAATGTACCCACATTTACCGGATCATTATGACCGAATCCGTGCCGGTAAATGAAATGACAGAGGAAAGACTGGCGGGATTTCTTCAAAAAGAAGCGGACGGACTCGTTGACTACTCCGCCTACCGCGAGCGTGAAGGTCTCGACTATGTTGATTTAAACGAAGACGTCGAAATATACCCTTCAAAAAAATCCGGTTGCTTCAGCACGGTGATCGAAGGTGAAAAGTGCGTTCTTGCTGCCGGTGACGCCACCTCCATGCTCAACCAGCTGCAACAGATGGGTAACCTGGCATTGATAACAGAAACCATGCAGTCGCTTTCCCAGCGCGTGGATGGTACCAATCTGCAAACCGCGTTTCCTGACCTGGCATCGCTTAAAGCATGTATTGAAAAGGGTCTGGCATTGCCTGCGTCTTTCCTTGAGAAGTTAACTCACTGGGAAAAGCTGGGTGCAACAGAAGTGAATTTCGATTTTGTCGAACTCGCCCGATAAGCCAACTTCCACGATACTGCCTGCGACATGCTGGAAAATGGCGAACTCAAGGACTACACCAACGCGCAGATCAGCGAGGTGCTGACCACCATGGGCACTTACTGGGATTATACCGACGACTGGGGCGTCAAGCCCGCGTGAACCGGTCGTCCTGCGACGAGTTAACACTTTTTTGTTGTAAAACGCTTGCTCTGGCAGGCGTTTTTTTTTCGTATACTTCCCCTACATAAAAACACAGAGAATAACGCCATGAGCACGGACCCAAAAGACATCACCATTGACGCTTCTGCCCTTGCGGAACATCGTATGAATAGCCATATCAGTGAAGATGAGCTTCGCGCTTTTATCGCCGTTCTGTCACGCAGCTCATACCTCATCACTCGTGTCACGTCTTATTTCATCGGCTACGTCAATGCACGGAACTTGACGGTTTACCTGACCGAGGAAGAAACAGGCAAGCATTCCACCTGCCTTATCCGCGATCTGGTCGACAACTGCCGTTTGTACAGCAAACATATTATTTACGACCACCTGGTTAACCGCTCTAATATTCTTATACAAACCTGATCATTGAGGTTTGAAGATAATTTCTGCATTCAACGAAACTGGTTGCGCAGCCCGCTAAGCGGGCTGTACAGGGCCGTTTTCTTCCGCAGCGTAAATTCC
>MDTA01110966.1_pt1 | contig 27533 bp, 33 predicted proteins | sample 811151 | NCBI WGS metagenome assembly MDTA01 (sample SAMN05326648, study PRJNA326480) | marine metagenome | isolation source: seawater | place: Indian Ocean: South | collected 2010 | reverse complement strand
TACGGTAAATAATATTCCACATAGCCACTATTTAAATGAGAGTCAAGCATAAAAGAGATGAGAGCTCTTTGAAGTTTAACTAAATCACCGCTCATTACAGAGAATCTAGATTTAGCTAGATTTACACCTGCCTCAGAGTCAATTAATAATGATTTTTCAAAAAAAACTGAGTGATCAACAGTATTGTCAATTGAGCTACCCCATGATTTTAAAATTTTATTCATTGATTGATCCCCTACGGGAACTGATTGATCTGGGAGATTAGGTATGTTCAGTAAAATATTTTTAAGCTGTGCTTCAATAGATTCAAGTTTTTCTTTATTTTCCGCTATTAGTTCTTCAATTCTTTGGGAATCATCTCTCAGCTTATTTTTATCTTGATCTGTTTTTGTGTTCTTAAATTTATCTGAGATTTGATTCTTCTGAGATGCCAGATCTTCTTTTGCTCTAATAATTTTTTTACGATCTTGAGAATATTTTTTTATCTCGTCTATATCAATATCAAAGTCTTTTGCTTTTAACTTCTCTATTACTTCTCTCTCATTATTTACAATGTAATCTATGTCTAACATGCCTCAAGTAACTCTTTACTTTTGATTAAGAATCTCTCTGGTTCCGTTGGATTGCTGTGAGGATAGAACCCCTTTACTCTCCATTGCTTCAATCAAGTTTGCAGCTCGATTATAACCTATTCTTAGTTTTCTTTGTAAGAAAGATATAGAAGTTTTCCGTGTTTCAATAACAACATTCAATGCATCTTGATAAAGAGGGTCATCATCATTTGATATGTCAGATTGCTCATCTTCTTGTGTACTATCCAATAAGGAATCAATATATGAAGATTCATTATTAGTGTTGATAAATTTGACAATTTCTTTTATTTCATCATCACTAACATATGCACCATGCACTCTAGTCGGTATCCTTGATCCTGGGCCCATGAATAACATATCACCATTTCCCAAAAGATTCTCTGCTCCCATAGAATCAATAATAGTTCTGGAATCAATATGAGATGTTACTTGGAGCGCCACCCTTGCTGGTATGTTAGCTTTGATTAATCCAGTTATAACATTAACCGATGGTCTCTGAGTTGCAAGTATCAAATGTATACCTGCTGCACGGGCTTTTTGAGCTAATCTTATAATTAAATCTTCAACTTTTTTACCTACCTCGAGCATCATGTCTGCGAATTCATCAATTACAACAACAATATATGGTAGTTTTTCATGGATATATTCACTCTCATTATTGTTATTAAAGACTTTACTATCATCTAATATTCTATTGTAGGCTTTAATATCTCTGACTCCCAAATCATTCATTAACCTATAACGTTTATCCATTTGTTGTACACACCATCTCAAACCAGCAGATGCTTCACTCATATCTGTTATAACTGGATTTAGTAGATGTGGGATTTTATTATAGACGCTCAACTCAAGCATCTTCGGATCAACAAATAGCATTTTGAGATCAGTAGGATCTGATTTATAAAGTAAGCTTACAATCATGGTATGTAGAGTTACTGATTTCCCAGATCCGGTTGTTCCAGCAACTAATAAGTGAGGTAGCTTTTGTAAGTCACTACAAATTGGATTACCTTGTATATCTTTACCTAATGCTATTGTTAATGGAGATTTAGATTTCTCATATTCCTTTGAAATGATAATTTCTCTTAGTGAGACAGTTTCTCTAACTTCGTTAGGTATTTCGATACCAATTGATGAGGTGCCAGGTATATTATCAACTACTCTTAGACTTGTAACCGACATAGTTCTTGCCAAATCTTTTGACAAATTAATAATTTGATTCACTTTAACACCTTTGGCTGGGTTAATTTCAAACAAGGTGACAACTGGTCCAGGTTTAACAGAAACTACTTCAACTTCAATGTTGAAGTCATTCAGGTTAGTCTCGAGCATTCTAGACATAAGTTCGAGAGAAGAATCATCGTATGATATTGAGTCTGTTTGATGATCAATCAAAAACTCTAGAAGAGGGAGTTCAGATTGTTTATTTCCTTCGAATAATTCTTTTTGCTTCTCTTTAAACTCTCTTTTACTAACATGTTTTTTATTTTCGGGCACATCAACTGAAACCGTATGTACTTTTTTGATGGCATTATTATCTACATCAACTGAAATATTTCTCTTCTGTATAGCTAAATTCATCTTGTCATACATCAACCCTAAATTAAACTTAGACTTTAGATACAAATATCTAATTATGCTAGCTACTTTTTCGTATATCTTCCTAACCGGGATATTAAAATATTTTACAAGTGAATAAGTAAAAAGTAGCAAGGATATTATTATTGAGCCAGTATAGCTTACATAGCTATATGCAATAGTAAATAAATAAACACCAAGATAACCACCATATGAATATGAGGTTTGGATCTTTAAAGTAGTGTTTTGCTCATATGCAGATACTAGGACGCATAAGGTTGAAATAATTATCAAAAGTAAAAGTGTATTTAATGACGTTCTGTGCTGCTGAAATGAGAAATTTTTGTAATGATGGTTGACCAATATATAAATAAGTAATAATGGAAGAACATACGCTACTACACCAAATACCTGAAAAACTATAAATGAAATATATGCGCCTACTATCCCAATGTAGTTATTAACTTGAGAAGCAAGTCCAGAGTTCAGAAAGCTAGGATCTGTAGGATCATGGCTATAGATTGATAGTAGAAATAATGCAGAGAAAAGTAGACTGATGAAACCATATGTTTCTCTTTTAAAATCTGTAAACTTGCTACCTGCAAGTTTTTTATTCCTTCTAACTTGAGCCAAAGAAGCCTCGTTTTCTTTTATTTTAATACAATCAAAACCTTTTTTCTATGGACAATATATAGTTAAAGTTTGTCTATTGTGAAAGAATCGCGTTTAATATAGGATATACTCCATGGGAAAAAAACATTCTTCTCTTTTAATACTAGGTTCAGGACCGGCTGGTTATACTGCAGCGGTATATGCGGCAAGAGCCAATCTTAAACCTACTTTAATTACAGGAATAGAGCTTGGTGGACAACTAACGACAACAACTGATGTTGAGAACTGGCCGGGTGATCCAAATGACTTGCAAGGGCCTGACCTCATGGAGAGAATGAAGGCTCACGCAGAAAAATTTAATACAGAGATAATATTTGATCACATTAAATCAGCAAATTTATCAGAAAAACCATTTTCTCTAGTTGGCGACACTACCACTTATACATCAGACGCGTTAATAATTGCTACAGGCGCGAGTGCAAAATATCTTGGTCTAGAGTCAGAAAAAACCTACCTTGGGAAAGGTGTTTCAGCATGTGCTACATGTGATGGTTTTTTTTATAAAGGATTAGATGTGGTGGTTATTGGCGGCGGTAATACTGCAGTTGAAGAAGCATTGTATCTTGCTAATATAGCGTCGAAAGTAACTCTAATACATAGAAGAGACAAATTAAGAGCAGAGGCAATGCTAGTTGACAAATTGAATCAGAAAGTTAACGATGGAAAAATTGAAATAGTCTGGAATGCAACACTAAATAACGTATTAGGCGATAAGATGAAAGTCACAGGTGTTGAATTGAATGTCAAAGATTCTGATGATAAAAAAATAATAGATTGCTCAGGTGTATTCATTGCAATAGGTCATCAGCCTAATACATCACTTTTCAGTGAATACTTGGATATGGATGATAGCGGCTATCTCAAAATTAGCGGAGGGAGCCAAGGTAACTCCACTGAAACGAGTATCAAAGGAGTTTTTGCTGCTGGAGATGTGTCAGATTCAATATACAGGCAAGCTATTACTTCGGCTGGCTCCGGGTGTATGGCCGCCTTGGATGCAGAAAAATATTTAGATAAATAGTCTACCCAACAATATGAAGTAATATTACTACTGCAAGAATAACAGTTAAGACAGCAACTGTGGCGATAACCAACACACTTAGTAACTGATACTCTGGTGGTATTTTGCGGTATATGAGATACAAACCAATAATTAATGCAATTAAAATCAGAATAGTCCTTATCATTTAATCTTATCCTCTAGGAATTTTTTTATCATAATAGCATCATTTTCTAAGATCACGTAATTATCATCGAGCTCCATCATATTTTTCACTTTCGATGGTATAAAATCATCATTTCCGATAATCTCAGATACAGTATCATTAAATTTTGCAGGATGAGCAGTTGCTAAAGATATTTTTATATCAAATTCTTGTTCACACTTTTGCGCAGAACCTAACCCTACCGCAGTATGAGGATCTATGACGATATTGTAATCTTTGTAAAAGCTACTAATAATTTCTTTTACCTCATCTTGGGATACTGAATAAGATGAAAAGACATCTTGCATCTTAGTTATGATCTCTTTTGATAACTCATACTGATGATTGGATTTTAATTTCAGCATTTGCTCCCTCACATATTCAGCATCATCTGTTAAATCAAAGAGTAATCTCTCAAAATTACTTGAAACCTGTATATCTATGCTGGGCGATGATGTTGTTTTTACATCACGTAAATCATGAAGACCTGTATTGAGAGTTCGTGTTAATATGTCATTTTCATTTGTTGCAATGTTAAGTTTTGAAATTTTTAATCCCATTTTCATAGAGATATAACCAGCAAGGATATCGCCAAAATTACCTGTTGGGACAGAAAACAGAACAGATTTATTGTTGGAATCAAGTCTACTCATGGCATAAAAATAATAGACTGTTTGACACATGATCCTAGCCCAGTTGATAGAATTTATTGCTGTTAAATTATTATTTTTTTTGAACTCTACATCAGAAAATACCGTCTTTACAATACTTTGACAATCATCAAAAGTGCCTTTTATCGCAATATTATATACATTCTCTGAAGCAATAGTTGTCATGAATTTTTTTTGTACTTCGGATATTTTATTATGTGGATGAAGAATAAAAATATTTGAATTGTCTACATTCTTGAAACCTTCTATTGCTGCAGCACCTGTGTCACCTGAAGTAGCACCTAAAATATTAATCTGTCTTTGTTTTCTTGATAAATATAAATTCATAATTTTACCAATAAATTGCATTGCTACATCTTTGAATGCTAAAGTTGGTCCATGAAATAATTCGAGTAAATAATGATTTTCATTCAATTTTCTTAAAGGAGTGATTTCTTTATTTGAGAACGTTGAATAAGAGTCTTCTATTATGTCAGTTAAATCTTGAGATGATATGGTATCATCCAAAAAAACACTTATTACATCATGAGCTATTTCGTTGTAACTTTTTTCTTTGAATTGGTCTATTTGTTTGTCTGAGAATACTGGCCATTTTTCAGGAACATACAAACCACCATCAGTTGCTAATCCCTCAAAGATTACCTCATTAAATTTTAAAATATCTGAGGACCCTCTTGTACTTTTATAGTTTATAGATTTATTTATCATTACTAAGAATTCTTATCGAAGATACCTTGTCTCTAGTGTTTTTCATTTTTTCAATATCTCTGATTACATTTTTGATCAACAAATTTTCTACATTATTTGTAATAATAACAATTGGTATTGGAGAATTAGCGTCTGTGGCCTCATGCTGTGTTACAGCCTCAATGCTGATTGCTTTTTCAGCAAGTTTATTTGTAATTTCTGCCATAACTCCGGGGACATCATCTGCAAATATTCTAAGATAATATTGAGACTTTATATTATCTAAAGATTTAATTTTATATTTTTTTTGACCAACAGTTTCTACCATCTGAGAATACGATGACTTCGAATGAGTAATATGATTAATAGCACTTACAAGATCAGATACTACTGCAGATGCTGTTGCATTACCTCCTGCGCCATGACCATATAACATAGTTTGACCAAACCTCTCTCCTCTCACAAGAATTGCATTCATCTCATTAGAAACTTGTGAAAAAATATTATTATTTGAGACTAAAACTGGGTGAACACTAGCGTGTACTAAACCATCTGAGATTTCTGTAATACCTACATGTTTGATAATATACCCAAGTTCTCTAGCATAACTTATATCCATCGCCGTTATTGACTCTATTCCCTCTACATTAGTCTCATCAAGTGGAGGCTTGATACTAAATGCTAGTGCTGCTAGGATGGAAATTTTATGTGCAGCATCCATTCCATTTATATCAAAAGACGGATCAGCTTCTGCATAACCTAGTTGTTGTGCTTCGTTAAGCGCTGATTGAAGGTCACAATTAGTGCCAGACATTTTATGTAAAATGAAGTTGCTTGTTCCGTTAATAATTCCTACTATAGAAGTGATTTTCTCATTTGAGAAGTTACTTGATATAGCCTGAATAATAGGGATTGCTCCTGCAACAGATGCCTCGAACCCAATAAATACCTCATTTTTAGATGCAAGTCTAAAAAGCTCTTCGCCATGTTTTGCGATTAATGCCTTATTAGCTGTGATCACATGTTTTTTATTAATGATCAATTGTTTTAATAAATCATATGACAGATCCACATTACCAATTAGCTCAACAATTACATCAAGATCATCAATATCAATTAAGCTCATAGGATCTTCTGTAGTTTTTATGCCACTTTTGTATTTTTTATTTTTAATGGATCTATCAGCTATTGCTACTATTTCAAAATCAGTTCCGATTTTATTTTTAATAAGATTATACGATTCGTCTAGATGTTCGACAAAACTTCTACCAACAGTACCTAACCCGCATAATCCAATTTTTATCATAGCTAATCCTATTTATCTGAGATATTATATATTAACATCAATTAAAGTTAATTCACATAATGGACCTTACATTACAGAAAAATTCATCAGATAAAATTATCAAAAACTATGAAAATCGTACTATTTATATTGACAAGAATAAATATGATTTTAATATTTTTGTTTCAAAAGAGTTCGTCATTAAATGGCATATTTCTGACATAAATAAAATAGTGATAGACGATGTTAATGATATGCTTAAATATAATCCAGAGATATTAATAATAGGCACAGGGCCTCATCCTATTCTTCCTAAGACAGAGATAATAACTCAATTACACGATAACAATATTGGTGTAGAATTTATGAGCACCGAAGCTGCTTGTAAGACATTTAATGTTCTGCTACAAGAAGATCGAAATGTTATTGTGGGTCTAGTTGTATAAATTAAAAACGACATAAATTATTATTATTACTGAAGCTATATATAAAAAATATCTATTAATATAATTCAATATTACTACTCCGTGCTCTTTAGTAATATATGCCACTAAATAAAATCTCAAAGCTCTCCCAATAAATGAAAATACCAAGAATAAAATGAAATCTATTGATAAAAAACCAGCTGTAATTGTGAATAGCTTATATGGCAAAGGTGTAAAACTTGCGATCAAAATAATCAATGCTCCATGTAAAGTAAATAAATCTTTGACATCATTGAATGCTGATACATATTTAAGATCTTCGATAATTGGGTAAATCTCCGTAAAAAGAAAACTACCAAGCAAGAATCCAACTACACCACCAGCAACAGAGGTGACTGTTGTTATGAATGCTAGCATTTTCCATTCAAATGGCTTTGCATAACACATTGGTATTAGTAAAATGTCAGTAGGTATTGGAAAGAAAATAGATTCTATGAAACTCACAAAAGATAATAGACCTTTTGACTGAAAAGTAATAATTCTTTGTATTAACTCTTTATACACTAAACCTTTCCCTCAAGCATAGGGACGAACCGAACATCATCTATGTCTTTCCTATGAATGCCAGTTTTAGTCTTTTTTATTCTGTATAGTTTTTGTGAACCATCAACATGAAGTGGTAGTATCATCCTGCCATTTTCATTAAGTTGTTCTACTAACCTAGTAGGCACTTTTTTTGGTGCTGCAGTTAAAATTATTGCGTCAAAGTAATTTTGTTTCGAATAACCCTCATATCCATCACCATGTATTAAAGTAATATTTTTTAAATTCAAAGATGCTAGTGTTTTTTTCGCACGTAAGTGTAAAGCTTCTATTCTTTCTATAGAAACAACATTATCAAAAAGCGATGATAGTATTGCTGTTTGATAACCACAACCAGTACCTATCTCAAGAACAGAGCCCATATTATCTCTCTCAAAAATTATTTCAGACATTTTTGCAACTATATAAGGGGAAGAAATAGTCTGATTGCATCCAATAGGTAAGGCGTCTTGGTCATAGGCTCTTGTCCTCAGGGCAGGCTCTATAAATACTTCTCTCGGTATTACAGTTAAAATATCTAATATAAGCTCATTCTTAATTCCCTGACTTTTCAGAGAATCAATAAATTTACTTTTGAAATTTTTATCATTTTTCATATTTTTTAAGTAGATGGATAGTTTTATGAGCTGTCATATCAATGCTAATAGGTGTTATTGAAATATACCTCTTACGTATTGCGTAAAAATCAGATCCTTCTGAAGGCATGAAAGATGTGCCAACATCACCTATACGCCAAAATGGGACCTTGTCCTTATAAATTTTCTTAGCATTTTTTGATACCCTTCTCGAGCCTAGTCTTGTGATGCAGACTCCTCTTATTTTCTCTAATGCTACATCTGGAATGTTTATATTAAATATAATATTTTTTAATTTAATTCCTAAAAATTTTGGTAGGAAAAGATCTAGTTTTTCGCCAAGATCATTTAAATATTTTGGCTCACGGTTCGTAATAGAAATTGCGATTGGAGGATACTGACAAAATCTCCCTTCGATTGCGGCAGCAACTGTGCCAGAGTATATAACATCATCTCCCATATTACTTCCAAAATTAATACCCGATACTACTTGATGTATCTTGCTTTTAAGCAATCCTCTTGTTGCAATATGTACAGAATCGGCGGCTGTTCCATTAACGCTATAACATGTTGTATCGTATTTCTTTACTCTTATGTTTTTTGTTACTGATAATGAACTACTACATGCACTTACATTTTTGGTAGGAGCGACGATTATTATTTTTGCATAATTAACGAGATATTCTCTAAGAGACTTTATTCCTAAAGCTTTAAAGCCATCATCATTGGATAGAAGAATTCTCATTATCTCAAAATTAATATAACAGATATAGTATAATTAGAAAATAAATTATTTATACTACGCAAAAATGAGTGATGATGATAAAAAATTTGAAGATCTTTTAATTGAATCATTAAATAATACAGATTTAGACAAAATTTTAGATGAAAAAAACTCTCTAAATACTAAAGCTGAGCAAAATGATGATTTTGAGGAAACGTTGATCAGTTTAGAATCACTAATAGATAAAGATTATCCAGTTGAATTTAGGAAATCAGGCGTCAGAGATAAAACATTTAGAGAACTTAAGCAAATCAACAGCCTTAATAGAGTATATTCAACAATTGACCTTCATCAGTATAAGTCTACTCTTGAGTGACTGAATGCACTAAATATTTTTTTTAAGTATGAGAGTAGTAAATGTAAATTTTTAAAGATAATTCATGGTAAAGGTTTGCATAATAAAGACTCTAAATCTCCCATGAGGGCAATGGTAAGGAAATATTTAATAAATACTGACAGAGTTCTAGCATATGTCCCAGCCGAAAAAAATGATGGTTATGATGGTGCTACATATGTTTTAATTAAGAATTGACTTAGATTCAAGATCACTTAAGTATCTAAAAGAGCCAAGATCTATTTTATCAATATGCACTGGACCGTAAGAAATTCTTTTCAAGGCTTTAATTTTATACCCTAATCTAGTGAAGACTCGACGTATCTCTCTATTCTTGCCAGTGTATAAAGAAATTTCATATTGATTTTGTATACTATTACTTTTCCGTATTCTAGAAAATTTACCTGTTTCGTTGTTACCTATATCAACATTATCAAGCATCATTTTTTTGTGATTAGTAGTGATAGTTTTATTTGTTTCAACCAAGTAATTCCTTCTTATTTCTGATGATGGATGCATTAATTTATTAGCTAAAAAACCATTATTTGTAAAAAGTATTAAGCCAGATGTCGCCACGTCCAACCTTCCTACATTTAACCATTTTTGATCGATTTTAGGTAAATGCTCAAAGACAGTGTTGGTAACTTTGGCAGATTTTCTTGAAACAATCTCACCAATCCTTTTATGATATGCAATGATGAGAGTTTTTTTTAACAGAAGGCTCTCAGTAAATCTAATTTCTTTTCCAAAGACATTTATTACATCATCATATTTGACTTTATCTCCCAACTTTGCATATTCACCATTAATTTTTATCTGTTTAGCATCTATAAGTTTCTCGCATTTACGTCGAGATATTAGGCCTATTTCTGTGAGGAATTTTTGAACTCTAAGCATTTTTCTATTTTGTTGACGATTATGGTAAAGTAGATACTATGAAAAAATTAAATATTGCACTAGTTATAATATCAGATTCAAGAACACTTGGAACAGATAAATCTGGAAAACTTTTAAAAAAAGTAATCGAGCAGGATGGGCATAAAATTATAGAAAGAATGATTGTTCCCGATAATGTTTACAAAATTCGATCTATTATCTCGCAGTTAATTGTAAATAAAAAAATAGATGTAATTATTTCCAGCGGTGGCACAGGAATTACAGGAACAGATGGGACGCCAGAGGCAATAAAAGTTTTACTTGATAAACAGATAGAGGGTTTTGGGGAACTCTTTAGAATGTTATCCTACGATCAAATAAAAACATCTTCGCTTCAGACTAGATGCTTAGCAGGAGTCGCGAATTCTACTTTTATATTTGCTCTTCCTGGGTCAGTACATGCATGTAAGACTGCCTGGGAAGAGATCATCTCACATCAACTAAATAGTAATACTAAACCATGTAATTTAGTTATGCTGATGCCTCGATTAAAGAAGTGATTATGTGTTTGATTCTTCGATTTCTGGTAACTCATTGAGAGAACGAAGATTGAAATGATCTAAAAATTTCTTAGTTGTTGCTAGTAATTCAGGTTTCCCTGGTGTGTCTTTATGTCCTACAACACGGATCCATTCGAACTCAATCATATTTCTTATTATCTGTGGATTAACGCTTACGCCTCGAATACTCTCGATATCACCTCTCGTCACAGGTTGCCTATAAGCTATAATAACTAAAGTCTCTAAAAAAGCTTTTGAAAAGCGCGATGATATCTGCTTCTCAAGTTTAACTAGCCACTCATCATAACCATTTTTTACTTGTACTCTAAATCCACTCGCAACCTCTACGATTTCAAAGGATCTATTTACATAAGATTTATTCAGAGTTTCAATAGCTTTTTTGATTGTACTTTTTGATGGTTTATTAGAATCAAATAAATCAACCAATTCCTTTGTTGATAATGGATTTTGACTGACAAGCAATGCACTCTCAATTATAAGTTCAATATTTTGATTTTTACTCATTTTTTTACCTTAAGATAAATTACTGAAAGCGAATCATTCTGAATCAAATCAATAATGTTTTCTTTTACCAACTCAAGGATAGCTAAAAATGTTACCACGACTCCCATCTTACCCTCGCTGACATCAAAGCAATCAGTGAATACAACATCCTCATTGTTATTTAATAATTCTAAAACACTTGTCATTCTTTCTCTTACGGATAATAATTCTGTATTTATAATATGAGATGCATTTATCTCAGCTCTCTTCATAACTTCTAAGAAGGCTTGCTCAAGTTCATCTATATTAATTTTAGGCAGCTCTTGTCTTTTTTCTATTTGATTAAAAATTCCAGAAGCAATAAAATTATCTCTATTGAGTCTTGGTATCGAATCAAGCTCTAGCGATAGATCTTTATACTTTTGATATTCCATTAAACGTTTTATTAAATTTGCTCTAGGATCCTCTTCGTCATCATCATCAATATCATTTGGGATCAACATCCTAGATTTGATCTCAGCTAATGTTGCTGCCATAACTAGATAGTCCGATGCTAGTTCAAATTGCATTTTACGCATCATATTTATATATTCTATATATTGATTTGTGATGGGTAAAATTTGAATGTCTGTAATGTCAATATTTTGTTTTTTTATTAAATAAAGCAATAAATCTAGTGGCCCTTCAAATTGCTCAAGGATAATCTGTAAAGCATCAGGTGGTATAAATAAGTCTTCGGGTATATCAACAACTTCGACGCCATTTACTTTGATAGTATATTCGGATGAAATAATGTTCATACTATCTTTAAACCCATTAGATTGTGAAGCTCAGAAATAGTGACAGTTGATAGTGATTTCGCACGATCAGACCCTTTCTCAAGAACTTCATCTAGAAAACCCTTATCATTTATTAATCTCTTAATTTCACCAGATATAGGTTCAATTAAATTAATCAACACATCCGTTAAATCAGACTTGAACTCTGAGATTTCTCTTTCTGCAAATTTTTTAATAATTTCCTCTTTACCCTCTCCTGTGGCTGCTGAAAAAATATTTAGTAAATTTGAAATTTCAGGTCTTCCATCAAGAGAAGATTCGTCAATCGGCATTTTCATCGAATCTGTCTTCGATTTCTTAATCTTAGTCTTGATATCATCATTGCTATCTGTCATTAATATCCTCGAATAAGAGGATGTATCGGACTTACTCATTTTTTTAGTTCCGTCTCTTAAGCTCATAATACGTGTATTTTTATTCATTACAGGTTCTGGCAATGGAAAAAAATCGATTCCATAATCGACATTAAATTTATGAGCTATATCTCTAGCTAGTTCTATGTGTTGTTTTTGATCGTCTCCGACAGGGACATGCGTAGCTTTATAGAGCAAAATATCTGCAGCCATTAATACTGGGTATGTATAGAGGCCAACAGATGCATTTTCTCTATTCTTTCCTGCCTTATCCTTGAATTGGGTCATTCTATTTAACCAACCAATTCTTGCTGTACAGCCAAGTAGCCATGCCAGTTCAGCATGTTGTGGAACTGAGGATTGATTAAAAATTATATTTTTTTCGTAATCCAAGCCTGCGGCAATAAAAACGGACAAAACATGATGAATTTGTGATTGAATATCTTTAGGATCTTGCCACACGGTAATAGCATGTAGGTCAACAATAGAGTATATGGACTCATGTTTATCTTGATTGATAACAAATTGAGAGATTGCTCCCAAGTAATTGCCTATGTGAATCTCACCTGTTGGTTGTACACCTGAAAAGATTAGTTTTTTATCCATTTTACATTCAATATCTATTTTATCATAAAGATGTTAGTTGGATGTATTATTTTAATATGTAATGTGGATATAATAGATTATGTCGAAAGAGAGAATCAGAAAAATGGAGGAAAAGCTTAAATCGTTATCGCCTAGCTATATTAAGATAGACGACGAGGGACACCTTCATGTAGGTCATGCTGGTGCAAAAAAAGGTGGTCACTTCAAGCTAACTATAGGAGGTGAATGCTTTAGAGGGCTTAGCACTATAGAGAGTCATAAACTAATATATAAAAGTTTAGGCAAACTTATGGATACAGAAATACATGCTTTATCGATCTCTATTAGAACTGAGGACTAGATAAAGAGATTTCTCCTATACACGATTGCATCCTCTCGTCCTGATTTATTTTTATAATAATTTTTTCTTATACCAATACTACGAAAAGCGAATTTTTGATAAAGATTTCTAGCAATAGTATTACTAATCCTAGCTTCCAAATATATATATTTGCTTCTATGGAGTTTACATTCTTTTATCATCAAGTCGATAAAACTTGAGCCTATGCCAAGCCCACGATAGTCGCTATCAATTGTAAGATTTAGAATATGACTATCTTGATCAGTGATCTTTGAAATCATATATCCTAAAATACTGTCATTTCCAGCTACATAACAATCATACTTGTTAGTAAGACAATCTTTAATCACAACATCTGACCATGGGAAATCATATGATTTTCTCTCGATAGCAATAACTTTATGGAGATCGTAATCCATCATTTTTCTTATTTCAATGGTATCAATTAATCGTGCAATCATTTTCTTTGATGTATTTTAAGGTATATTTTATATCATACCACATCTGTTTTTTCTGCGAGGGGCTGCGCAAGAGGTATGCTGGATGATAAAAGACAATCATTGGTGTATTAGTTAAATGATGATTAAAGATTTTCTGCCTAAGTTCACTAATCGGTTCTTCGGAACCTAGCATTCTATTTGCTGCTACTTTGCCTAAAAGTATAATGACCCTTGGATTAATATTTCTTATCTGTTGATTTAGATAATCTGAACATGATTCAATTTCTTCTATCAGTGGATTTCTATTCTGTGGAGGTCTACATTTAACTGTATTAGTAATATAAACATTTTCCCTCGTTAAGCTCATAGAAAATAGTATTTCATCAAGCAACTTACCAGCCCTTCCAACAAATGGCTCACCCATTAGATCTTCATCTTTTCCTGGCGCTTCACCAATTATCATCAATTTAGATTCAAGGCTCCCACTACCGAAGACTATTTTATCTCTTGTTGATGCTAGCATGCATTTGTTACAATCAGACACTTCAGCTTTCAAGCTTGCTAAGGATTTTTTCTTGGGATTAGTTAAAGAACTATTATCTATTGATCTGTTTAACCACTCCGTATTGATATCCATTTCGTTTAAGTAGTCAAAACGAGTTTTCATTATATGCCACTCTTTTTAAGTAAATTAGAGTTAGGGTTTTCCTTAAGTTTGTTAAGTGCATTAATTAATGCTAGAACGGATGCTTTTACAATATCAGTATCTGCTCCATGTCCATTATACACTGTCCTATTTTTCGAGATTCTTACCGTAACTTCTCCTTGGGCATCGGTACCCGATGTAATATTATTTACCGAATAAAGCAATAACTCACTCTTGCTCTGAACAATTTTCTCAATGGCGTTAAAAGCAGCATCAACGGCGCCATCACCCTCTGATTTAGCTTCCTTTAGTTTGCCATCTACATTTAAAATTAGATGTGCATTTGGTTTTTTTCCACTCTCAGTATTAACATTCATGTAATCAAAGTTTATAGATGAGTGTTTAACAGTCATATTAGACACCAAGTTAATGATATCCTCATCAAAAATCTCATGTTTCTTATCCGCTAGATCTTTAAAACGATAAAAAAGATTGTCAAATTCTGATGCAGTTTTAGGCATAATATTTAAATCCTCAACTTTTTGTTTAAAAGCATTCCTTCCTGAATGTTTTCCCAAGACAAGCGAATTACTTACTAGGCCAATGTCCTCTGCTCTCATGATCTCGTATGTCTCTCTTGATTTAATTATACCATCTTGATGTATTCCTGATTCATGCGCGAACGCATTCTTTCCCACAATTGCCTTATTTGGTTGGACAGGGAATCCTGTTATCCCAGAAACAAGCCTAGATGTTTTAAGAATATTTTTTGTATCTATACTTGTATCGCAATCAAAAATGTCTCTCCTAGTTCTAACAGTCATTACTATTTCCTCTAATGCTGCATTACCAGCTCTCTCACCCAATCCATTGATAGTACATTCTACTTGTCTTGCGCCGTTAATGACGGCAGACAGCGAATTAGCAACTGCAAGACCAAGATCGTTATGACAATGGACTGAAAAAATTGCCTTATCAGCGTTATCAACATTTTTTATTATGTTGTCTAAAAGCTTACCGAATTGATGAGGAAGATTGTAACCGACAGTATCAGGTATATTTATAGTTGTAGCTCCGGAGTCAATCGCAGCAGAAATTACCTCACACAAGAATTTTAAATCTGATCTTCCTGCATCCTCTGGTGAAAATTCGACATCATCTGTAAAGGTTTTTGCAATGGTAATTGCTTTTGTGGCTGTTTCAATTACTTTCGATGGTGTCATCTTAAGTTTCTTCTCCATATGTATTGGAGATGTTGCTATAAATGTGTGTATTCTAGGATTAGGTGCGTCTTTGAGAGCGTCGGCTGCTACTGAAATATCTTTGTCAAGTGCTCGTGCTAGAGCACATATGGTAGAGGATTTAATCAACTTTGAAATTTCAGTGACCGCCTTATAATCGCCCTTGCTTGCGATAGGAAAACCTGCTTCTATGACATCAACCTTAAGGTTCTCAAGAGCGATGGCGATCTGGATTTTCTCATCAATATCCATTGAAGCACCGGGGCTTTGTTCCCCATCTCTAAGCGTAGTGTCAAAAATTGTTAATTTTCTATCATTCATTAGGCAGTATTTTTATAAAAGAGAGGTACCGCAAGCTGTTACAGCAACAGCAGTCCTAGTTTTGAGATATGTTTGAATTTTAATATACAAAATTCCATACAAATTATAATATCTTGAAATTTATATATTGCAAGGTTTATTGGGTTTATAGGAGTTTTTTCTCTCTCGTTAATACGATTCTTTTCTTAATAAATCTTGAGATAAGTAAAACTGGTCCAGATAGTGCGTATAACGCGAAAAATGATAACAACACTAAGGGTGGATCAAAAGAAATAAACGATAGTGCAAGTACAATTAAGAAAAGAGAGATATGGGGTACCTTCTGTCTTATGCTTATGTCCTTAAAGCTATAATAAGTTACATTGCTAATCATTAAAAATGAGAGGGTTAGAATCATGCCTAAACTTATCCAAGAAAAATTCTCAACATTGGATCCACTTGCTTCAAACACCCATGCATAACAAGCTAAAACTGCAGCAGAGGCAGGACTTGCTAGCCCAGTAAAATATTTTTTATCTGATGTTATGAGTTTAGAATTGAACCTTGCTAATCTCAATGCGACAGAAGCCACGTATATAAAGCATGAAATCCAAGCAATATTTGACCAGTGCCAGCCAATAACATTTAACTTTGTTAAGCTCCAGAGGTACAGTAAGAGAGCTGGTGCCATACCAAAACATAAAAGATCAGAAAGACTATCATAATATGCACCGAATGAAGTCTGGGTGTTTGTCAATCTGGCTATTCTTCCATCAAGACCGTCTAAAATCATTGCTACTAGAATTGCGAATACTGCTTCTAAGAAATTGCCATTTATTGATGCAATGACAGAATAGAATCCGCTAAATAGTGCCGATGTAGTAATCAAATTTGGTAACAAAAAAACACCGGGAATTTTTCTTTTTCGATTAATTTCAGCCATTACTTGATCTTCTCGTCTACAAGCTTTGTATCTTTCATCCAAGACATCATGTCTCTTAGTTTCTTGCCTGTTTCTTCGATTTTATGCTCAGACCCTTCTTTCCTTAATCTATCGAATTCTTTAGATCCTGACTTTATCTCATCTACAAACTCATTTGCGAATTTCCCACTTTGAACATCTTTTAAAACCTCTTTCATTTTGTTTCTCACATGATCATCTATCAAAAAAGGTCCTTTCGTCAAATCACCGTATTCAGCAGTGTTCGATATGGAATATCTCATTTCTGTCATGCCCCCCTCATACATTAAATCAACGATTAGCTTGAGTTCATTTAAACACTCAAAATAAGCCATCTCAGGTGCATATCCTGCCTCGACTAGTGTCTCAAAACCAGCTTTAACTAAAGCAGTTACTCCTCCGCATAGAACCGCTTGCTCACCAAACAAATCAGTTTCAGTTTCTTCTTTGAAAGAGGTTTCAATAATTCCTGCTCTTCCACCACCAATAGCAGATGCATATGCAAGTGCAACCTCTTTTGCTTGACCTGATGAATCATTTTGTATAGCAATTAAGGTCGGGACTCCCCTACCCTCAACGTATGTTGATCGTACCAAGTGCCCAGGGCTTTTTGGAGCTATCATGAAAACATCATGCTTAGTATCGGGAATAATTTGCTTGTAATGGATGTTAAACCCATGTGCAAACGCAAGCATAGCATCGTCCTGTAAGTTAGGCTCAATAACTTCTTTAAAAAGATCAGCTTGATACTCATCTGGTGCGAGAATCATAACAATATTGGCTTTTTTAACAGCAGATTCAATAGGAAGAACATCAAGTCCTTCGTTCTCTGCTCTATTAGCACTGGAAGAACCCTCCCTCAAACCGACAGTTACATTAACACCGGAGTCTCTAAGATTTAACGCATGTGCATGACCTTGAGAACCATAGCCAATAATGGATACATTTAGTTTGCGTATATTTTCTAAATTCGCATCTTTGTCATAATATACTTTCATTTCACCCTCACTTTATATTTTCTAAACTATCTTTGCCACGACTAATACCAAGCGCTCCAGATCTTACCATTTCTATTATATTTATCGATCCCATTGAGCTCACGAAAGCCATAATTTTTTCTGATGCACCAGTTAATTCTACAGTATATGTGGTATCAGTAACATCTATTATTCTTGCTCTAAAGATATCAACTAGTCTTTTTAACTCCTCTCGTTGGCTCTTAGTGCATTTTAACTTCAATAACAACATCTCTCTTTCTATATGCGTCTCATCTGTTAGGTCTTTTACATTCACAACATCAACAAGTTTATCTAACTGCTTCATAAGTTGATTTATTTTATTCTCATTACACATTGTGACAATAGTCATTCGGGAAATAGATTCATCATTCGTAGGAGCAACATTTAAACAGTGAATATTATATCCTCTTGCAGAAAATAATCCTGCTATCCTTGAAAGAGAGCCGAATTCATTTTCAACTAATACAGAAATTATGTAACGTTTGTCGTCGCTCATGCTAATTCTGTCTCTTCGTTCGTAGGTGATAGATGCATTTCGTTGTGAGCTTGACCACTCTTTATCATTGGATAAACATTTTCCTCTTGATCTGTAATTACATCTACAAAAACAAGTCGATTTTTATAGCTCATTGCCTCACGCATTTTTGAATCTAATTCTGTTGGCTTGTCAATTTGAATACCGATATGCCCGAAACTAGAAGATAATTTACAAAAATCCGGTAACGCTTCCATGTAAGACATTGCATATCTACCTTCGTAAAAAAATTCTTGCCATTGCCTAACCATTCCCATATATCTATTATTGAGATTAATAATCTTGATTGGCAAGTGGTATTGAAGACAGGTAGCTAGCTCTTGTATGCACATTAATATACTTGCTTCCCCTGTTACGCATACCACTTCAGATTTTGGATAAGCTAACTTCACACCCATGGCCGCTGGCATTCCGAAACCCATTGTTCCAAGGCCACCTGAATTGATCCATCTATTTGGTTTATCAAATTTATAATACTGCGCAGCCCACATTTGGTGTTGCCCAACATCGGATGTTACGAACGCATTACCTTTTGTAATATTGTATAGGCACTCGATAACTTGTTGGGGTTTAATTATATCTTTCGATTTTTTATAATCTAGACATTTTCTCTTGCGCCACTTTTCTATTTTCTTCCACCATTTGTCTAAACTTTTTCTATCAATTTTTCGTGTGAATTTTCCAACTGATTTTGTTAAATCCCTTAAAACAGCAGATGTTTCACCAATTAAAGATAAATCTACTTTGATAATTTTTGAAATTGAGGATGGATCAACATCAATGTGAATAATTTTTGCTGATGGACAAAATTTCTGAGTATCACCAGTAACACGATCATCGAATCTTGCGCCTACAGCAAGAAGTACATCACAATCATGCATAGCCATATTTGCCTCATAAGTTCCATGCATTCCTAACATTCCAAGAAATTGCTTATCAGTTCCAGGATATCCTCCTAAGCCCATTAATGTATTAGTGATCGGATAATTAAGACTCTTCACAAGAGAATGGAGGTGCTTATGAGCATTACCTAAAATTACACCTCCTCCAGTGTAAATCATTGGTTTTTTAGCAGCGCATAGTATTTTTGCAGCTTCTTCAATTTTTGAGGAAGATTCTTTTTTTGGTGGTTTATATGATCTAAATTTTACTGATTTTGGATACTCAAATTTAATCTTAACTTTTGGGTCCGTTAAATCTTTTGGTATATCTATTAATACAGGTCCCGGCCTACCAGTAGTCGCAATTTTGAAAGCTTTTTTAAAAACCTCTGCAATTGACTCTCTGCTATCAATCAAAAAGTTATGTTTGGTTACAGGTCTTGTGATGCCTGTTGCATCTGCCTCTTGGAAAGCATCGCTACCAACGTATTGTCTTGATACTTGACCGGATATTACAATCATAGGTATTGAGTCCATATGGGCTGTAGCTAACCCTGTGACACAATTAGTGATGCCAGGACCGGAGGTTACGAGAACAACACCAGGTTTACCGCATGCTCTTGCATATCCATCTGCAGCATGTGTTGCACCTTGTTCATGTCTTACTAAAACATGCTTTATTTCATCGGAACTGAATAACGCATCATATATATGGAGCACAGCTCCACCAGGGTACCCAAAAATGTACTTGACACCCTCACGTTTTAAGCATTCTATAATAATCTCTGATCCACTTAATTTCTTCATCATGTATCTCTAATAACCAAATACATGATACATTTTTTTCTTCCGATCATCATTATTTATATCAACTTTTTATATATTAATTTAAATGAATGACATTTATACCAAATTGAGAAAGGTAAAAATTTAACAATTTAACATACTCTAAAACATAATTTTGTAGGTACCTTTTAGTAAATTTTTCATCATGGTTATTATCTAATGCATAAAGATCAATCTTACTTGATAGACCAAAATGGCTTATAATTTTTTCTACTCTACTGATATGATACTGATCAGTGACCAGCAGTATTTTAGATGATCTTTTTTTCAATATTTTTGATAGGGATAAAATTTCGTCGTAAGTATTTTTATTGTCACCAAATAGTATGATGTGATCACGATCTACCCCATTATTCATAAGAACTTTGATATAGTACTGGTAAACTGCGATTGGTTTAGAATCTGATTCGTAATTTTTTATTATTCTATTTTCTTTACTTAAGAGGATATACTCAGCGTTTTTATTTCGATATAGTTCTGACGCTATAAGCACTCTGCTGATATTCCCAGATAATACTGCTATATTTGCGTATCTGTCTTCGATTTCTTCTATATTAGGATATACTATTCCATGTATTAATTTGAGAGAGAAGAGTATGAATACAAAGCTCAAGAAGCCAAGTAAAGTAAAAAAAAATGATAATAATCTCAAGTAGTATTAGTTCTTCTTCAGAAGAAAATAAAATTTATTATCTTTTTCTTCTGAATTTAAAAGTTCATTACCTGTTTGCTTAGCAAATGATTCAAAATCTTTGACTGCTCCAGGGTCAGTAGAAATAATGTGTAATATTTGTCCGGTATCCATTCCATTGATTTCTTTTTTTGCTTTTATAATAGGAAGAGGACAGTTTAGTCCACTTGTATCTAGTTCTTTATCAAAATCAGACATATAAACTCCATGTTATTAGGTTATAATTAAGAGGTGTTATTTCATAAATATGCTTAACAACCTTAGATCTATGTTATTGAACTTTGGAAAATATTCAACATTTTTCTTATTGTTAATTGTAAGTGAGCCAAATTTATCCCTATCTCAACAAAATGCTCCAGAACTCGGTGATCCGTATAGTTCTGTGTTATCACTTCAAAATGAGGAAATAATTGGTATATCAAGCTATCAAAGGCTCCAAAGGTTTAATGCGATTGAAAATAATCCTCTTGTGTCATCGTATATAAATTATTTGGGTAATTTACTCTCCAGGAATCTACTCGATAATAAAAGAAGATATAATTTCTTTGTTGTGGACTCTAATCAGATTAATGCGTTCGCAATACCAGGTGGCTTCATTGGACTCAACTCTGGTCTTATCCTTCTCACCGAAAATGAGGCACAACTTGCATCAGTTGTTGCTCATGAAATCTCTCACATCAAATTGAGGCATACAGCGGAAATGATAGCAAACTCTAGAAGGAACAACATTCCTATTTGGATTGGTATTTTTGCTGGAATGTTTTCGGGTAGCCCACAAGCATCGATAGCAGCATTACAAACTGGTTTTGGTATATCTGCTCAACAAAATATAAATTTGATTCGCTCAAATGAGGTTGAAGCAGACACTCTAGGATTTCAAATTCTTGATAACGCAAACTTTGATGCTACTGAGATGTCAAAACTTTTTGAGCTAATGCAATCAGCAAAAGGTGATATCCAAAAGAACCTAGCTTATCTATCAACTCATCCGATGTTTGAGGAGAGGATTTCAAATACTGAAAATAGACTTAAAAATTCTAAAGGGCAGCTATTAAATTCGTCAGATGATTACTTTTACATCAAAAATATTCTTGAAGTGTCCCAGGTAATTGACATAAACGAAGCAATTAACCAGCTAGATGATAAGGATCCTTTGTCGAGACATAAATTATCGTTACTTTACCAAAAAAAATCTGACTTCAAGAAATCTATTGATGTCCTCGGTAACAAAAGAAACAATATCACTGATAATATTTATCATGCTACTGCATATATAGATGGGCTTCTTGGGCTAGGTAAGATAGAAGAAGCGATAGGCATCGTTAATAATCTTATCAATCTCAAGCCTTTAAACAAAATCTTGCCACTCAAATTAGCGGAAATTTACGTAGATCATAAAAAAGGCACTTTAAATATAATTGAAAATCTTAAAATGCATAGTGATTTTTTTAAACTGAATCCTAATTATCATCGTGTTATGTCAAAACTCTACATGGATGTAGATAGAAAATACGAAAGTAGTATACATCTTGCAGATTATTATGTTTTGATGGATAACTCAAGATTAGCTATAGATGTTCTAGATAATTCATCAAAATCGAGTCAGATAACCAGCTCGGACAGTGAAAAACTCTTAGATAAAAAAATAGAACTTATTTGTAGATATAATAGACCCCTGGAACCAATTTTTGGGGAAAAAACATGTAATTAAAGTAGTTTTTTTATTCTCATATCAGTACTATAATATGGTTAATTTAGAGGTTATGAGAGTTTTTTCCGTCATATTAACTGTTATTTTGCTTAGCTTTCACTCATTTGCCAATGCAGACGTAGTAAGTGAAGGCAAGAAATTGACATTTGACAGACAAAAAGGCAATTGTCTAGCGTGTCATGCTATCGAGGATGGCGAGCTTGCTGGTAACAATGGTCCTCCATTGATTGCTATGAAGGCTAGATTCCCTAATAAGGAAGATCTATTCAATCAGATATGGGATCCAACAGCTAACAACCCTAACTCATACATGCCTCCTTTTGGTAAACATGGAGTTATTACAAAAGAAGAAATAAATAAAATAATAGAGTATTTATATACTTTGTGAGGAAGTAACATGAAAAGAAGAACCTTTTTAAAAAAATCACTAATGGAAGCGGCAGTTGTCACCACTTTTACTGGGCTAATGATCAAACCTAAAAGAGTATTTGCATCTTGGCCTAAAAAATCATTTGATATCACTGACTTAAGTGATTCTATTAAGAGTGTATATGGGCACGACGATCTATCTGAATCTTCAGAGGTTAAACTCAAAGCGCCCGACATTGCAGAGAATGGTGCGATTGTTCCTATAAACATCAAAACAAATCTTAAAAACGTAGAATCCATTATGCTATTTGTTGAGAATAATCCTCAACCTCTATCAAGCGGATATAATCTTACTTCAAAGTCAGTACCAGCTATAGGAACGAGAATTAAAATGGGAAAAACTTCACAAGTAATTGCCGCAGTAAAAAGTAATGGAAAAATTTACTCTGCACAAAAAGAAGTAAAAGTAACGATTGGTGGATGTGGAGGTTAACATGAGCACGATTAAAATTAGAGCAAAAGAGAGTAATGGTTCTGTAACAGTCAAAGCGCTAGTCAAACACCCAATGGAGACTGGACAAAGAAAAGATAATAAAACTGGAGAAAAGATTCCTGCGCATTTTATCCAAGAGGTAGTTGGCCGAGCAAACGGTGATGAGGTTATAGTAGTTCACTGGGGACCAGCTGTATCAAAAAATCCTTACCTTACATTTGCTTATAGTGGATCAAAAGGTGACGAAGTTGAACTCAGTTGGACTGACAACAAAGGTAATACGGATTCAAAAAAAGCTACCGTCAAATAAACTACGGATCATGAACAAGTTTTTTTACATTATTTTAGGATTGTCGATAAGTACAAATGCTATATCCTCACCAGAAGAGGACTACCAGCGTTTCAAGGATTATTTCCTTGATCGTTTTCCTGAGACTGAATTTAGTGACTATAAGAATGGAGTCTACTCAATAGATTTATCCTCAAGAGAACAATGGGAATCTATAGAAGATTTTCCCCCATATGAGATCAATATTGAGCAGGGAGAAGAGTTATTTAATACGCCATTTAAAAACGGAAATACTTATTCATCTTGCTTTGAAAATTCCGGAATAGGTATAAGACAAAATTACCCACACTTTAATGAGGATAGAGGTCAAGTGATTACTCTAGAATTAGCTATTAATGAGTGCAGAAAAAGTAATGGCGAAAAACCATACAGCTACTATAAAGGTGGTCCAATGGCAGATATATCTGCTTACATGGCTTCCACTTCTTCAGGTGAGATATTCGATGTCAAAATTCCTAACAGCGATCAAGCTTTAAGTGCATACGAAGATGGAAAGAGACTTTATTTTACTAAAGTGGGACAACTTAATTTTTCTTGTGCAGATTGTCATGTATATCAGACAGGGACAAAACTTAGAGCTGATATACCAAGTCCAGCCATAGGACACCCGACACATTTTCCGGTTTACAGATCTAGTGCAGGTAGATTAGTTACACTTCACGAGAGATTTGCAGGTTGTCTGAACAGAGTTCGTGCAAAACCATTTAAAGCACAGGGTGAAGAGTACAGAAATCTCGAATATTTTATATCATATATGAGTAATGGACTAGAAATTAATGGTCCTGGGTCAAGAAAATAGGTACAATTATACCATGGGAATTATAAGACCAAATTCACTTGTAATCTTGGTTATGGTACTAGTCTTACCATCTTGCGCAGCACTTAATAATATAATGATGTCAGATGATGCAGATGATGCTGAGGTCAAAGAACTCAGTACGAGCCAAAGATTACAAATATCCCTACCTCTTCCAGATAACACCAAAATTATTGCTGATAAAACTATTATATTTGGTGAAGGTAGAAGATTTACTGGTGTTCTAAGCTTAATTCACGAACTACCACAAGATGAGATTGTTGAGTTCTACAGAGTAGAAATGCGTGACGATGGCTGGTCAGAAATTGCTATAGTGAGAAGCGATTTTGTTCTCATGAACTTTGATAAAGAAGACAGATTTGCCACAATAAGAGTTAATAGAAAATTATTTGATAATTCCTCATCTGAGGTTACTGTGGGAATGAAATCAGACACCACATTAAACAGGAGTTTGAATAATAAACCTGTTGAGACTTCACAAGAACCTTTCTCTATTCAATAAGATCAGTAAGATTTTCTATTACTTCATCTAGATATAGATCACGAAAAAAGTGATCTGAGCCATCAATCTTCATTAGTTTCACATAAGTATTATTTATGTCTGATATTTTAGAGTGTGTTTTCGGAACAAATGAATCTTCAGATGCTGTGAAAATATAAGTGTTTATTGCTACGTTTTTGAGAATTTGAGTCATCTCCTCATGACTAGAGAGATTATAGTAACTTAGAAACGAAGAAACTTTGACATTTGCATTAGCACAATTCATAAAATCAATTGTCATGACAGCATCCTTATCTTTATTAAGAACCTCGCTGATTGTCATGTTACTACTTTTCTTGATATGATTATCAATATCATTAATATTATCGGTAAGTGGAGCTAAAAGCACTATAGAAGAAATTTTCTTACTCTCATTTGGATAGTCTTTTAGAATTTTTCTATACGCATGCATCACATCTTGGCCACCTCTCGAATGACCTATTAATATTATATCTTGATAGCCTTTCTCTAGAGCAAATAAAAACCATCTTACTATCTCATCAATATTCGAATATCGATTATGTAGGTGTTCTATATCACATGATAAGAACTCATCTTTTCTATTGTTTATCCCATATGAAATGTTCGGTGCGATTGTATCGATTTTTAAATCCAAAAGATTATCTGATAAGACTGAAATAACCTCCATGGTTTTGAAACCTCTGGTTCCATGAATAGCAATAGCTAAGGTATTGTGCGTAGGTGTGTGAGTATAATAATCTGCATTAATTTTCAAATTTTTATCCAAATAGGTAATATCAAGCTGGATAGTAGCAGTTTCAGAAAAAGCAAATTTTGTAAAGAATGAAAGAAATAATATTAGTAGTATTTTCATAAATTATTAGGGCGTACAGGATTCGAACCTGTGACAAATGGCTTAAAAGGCCACTGCTCTACCAACTGAGCTAACGCCCCATACGTTAAATCTTGTCTAGTCTCCTAAGTTTACCGGGCAACATTTTAAGATCAGCTAATGATGCACATAGTTGATCAATAAAAGATGACTCATCATAAACAGCCTTATAATACTCTATTTTCATCGTTATGGAAGCACCGATTATAATAGATATCAATGTTAGAAATGACCCTACTGCAAGTGTAGAAACTCCTGTTACACCTTGCCCAATCGTACAACCTAATGATAGCACTCCGCCTATACCAATTAGGGTGCCACCAATCAGATGTCTGATAAAATCCTGTTTTGAGACAAACCACTCTACTCTAAAGTTATTTGATGTCACAGAGTACAAAAAAGAACCCAAAATAACTGATAGTAACGCAGAGACCCCAAAGGTAATATAAAATCTGTCTAGGGAATTACCCACAAAAACAAGTGTTTCACTCATTGGATTTATGAATGTAAATGACTGGACTCCTACACCCGGTTGAGGTGTGTCCATAAAGTTATTTGCTTCAATCCATTCTTCACCAATATCACCGCCTGTAAGCAACCATGCAAATACTACTACTAAGCCAACTGTTAAGCCTGATAAAATATTATCGAAATTCTTAAAGTTACCTGATCTAAAAATGAAATATATCATGATAAATGCTATCAAAATGCCTAGCCCAAATCTAAAATTATCACTGTCAGCTAGAGACAGTAGTGACATCAAGATTGTTGGCAAAGATTGATCATCGACACCATAACTCGAAAGGTCTGGACTAATAGGTCTCATCCAGCTATGAAAGGCCAGTCCATAAAAATCTGTTCTAGTCATTAAGTAAGCCATAATACCAGCAACGAGTAAAACTATAATAGATTTTATATTACCACCACCTATTCTTATCAATACTTTATTGCCACAACCACTTGCAAAAGTCATCCCTATTCCAAAAAGCAGACCACCTATTATATATCTAGGCCAAAAGAAGACGGAATCTCTGTATGGTATTCTTGAATCTGAGGCATTAAAAAAATTAAAATATTCTAGAACAGTTACACCGAGTATTGCTATTGAAGCTGCTAACATCCATGATTTAAATCTTGCTGTATCACCGATATTAACCCAGTCAGATACTGCACCCATGGTACAGAAGTTAGTCTTGTTAACTATAAAGCCTAGAATCAATCCTAAAATAAATACATAAAACATTAAATTAATTGAGTCATATTCCATCTTTTTTTACCTCTTTGTGAATTATATAATTATATTAGTAATTATTAATATAAGCATGTATTTTTTTTATTTTTTATATCTTG
>MDTA01070039.1_pt1 | contig 27537 bp, 26 predicted proteins | sample 811151 | NCBI WGS metagenome assembly MDTA01 (sample SAMN05326648, study PRJNA326480) | marine metagenome | isolation source: seawater | place: Indian Ocean: South | collected 2010 | reverse complement strand
TTTCAACATTTTGTTATTTCCATTTTGGATCTCTTTTTTCCAAAAATGCTTTGATGCCTTCTTGAGCATCGTCACTTTTAAGACATTTTTCTAATTGATCTTTTAAATAAGGGATAGCCTCATCAAAATTCATTTTATCTTGATAATTAAATGCTTCAAGACCTAATTTCATGGTATTGGGTGCAAGCTTGGATAGTTCAGAAGCAATATTATCCACTTCACTGTCTAATTCTTCTTTTTTTACAACTTTATTCACAAGACCAAATTTTTCAGCTTCATAACAATCAATTTTGTTGCCTCTCATAATAAAATCTAGACCTTGTCTTTTTGGCATCACCCTAAATAGACCTGCCATAACCATGAAGGGCCAAATTCCTCTTTTGATTTCAGGTGCAGAGAAAGTTGCCTCCTCTGCAGCAATGGCATGAGTTGCATTGGTAATTAAGAGAAGTGCACCTGCTAAAACAGGACCCTGAATTTTGCATACTACCGGCTTGTTAAGGTTTTTTATCCTAATACTTATTTCCTCAGTTCCGCCACCCAGCGAGGGCACGTTTGAACGACTACTTGATGAATGCCCTGACATGCTGCTAAGGTCGCCTCCTGCACAAAAAACATCACCAGTAGCACTTATGATTACTACTCTTATGTCATGTTCTTGAGCAGCAAATGCAAGAGAAAAATTAATTTCATTAGCCATGATCGGATTGATAGCATTCTTTTTTTCAGGTCTATTTAAGATAATATGCATAATATGGTTTTCAACTGATAACTTAACTGTCTCAAAGATAAGCCCTTCCAGCGATAAATTCTTACTATCCATCTTTGATTTCTCTCAAAAGTAATTGTGGGACTTCAATATATTTTGCTCTTAAGTATTCCCCTAGTGATTTTGCTTGCCCATCTTTTCTATTATTTGATGAAATCCCATCTTGAAGGATGCCGTGAATATAAAAGTTCAATGATTTTATATTTGGAAGATCATATCGATCTATTTTGAAAGTAGATAAATCAGGAAGTAACTCTTTTAATTTTTTTACAGTCAAAAAAGAATTGAGAAATGAAAATGCATCATCGGTCTTAGCCCATATTCCTAGATTTGCACAACCTCCTTTGTCACCGGATCGAGTTCCAAAGATTTTACCTAAAGGTATTTCCTTTAAGGTATCTACTGGGCATGATGCAATATCAACGGTTTCTTTTTGATAATAGATTTCATCAAGTGATAGTTCACTAGTTGGAGAAACTTCAAAGACTTCGTTTTCCAAATGGACCAACTCTTTAATATGTTTGCTATGAACTAATGCTGGCCAATAAACAATGACAGGGCCACTGCCTTTAATATTACCCTGAGCAAAAAAACCAGGATAATTTGCTAGTGAAAGCTCAACAATTTTTGCACTGAACAAGCGTCCAACTAAATCTGGATCTGATGATTTTACCGAGAGTGATAATGTGGCCATTGCCTCTTCATTGGAACTTGGATTTTTTTTATCAGTTCTATGAAGATCTGTTCTAACCTCATCAAACTGTTCTTTACCACCAACCAAATTAAAAAGAGTGTTAATAAATGTTTCAGCTTTTTTTTCAATATCAAGACCTGTCAGAATGAGATCCATGCCATTTTTGTATCCTCCGGCAAGATTGATACATACTTTATGTTTATTGGGCGGAGAACTTCCTCTGCATCCAGAGATAAAAACTTTATCTTTGTCGATTTGCTCAATTTTAAGAGTATCAAAATGACTAATTACATCTGGATTAATATATGCAGGAGAACTTATCTCATATAATAGTTGAGCTGTAACCGTACCAACAGAAACAAGGCCTCCAGTGCCTGGATGTTTTGTTATGAAAAAACTGCCATCTGATTGAATTTCAGCAATTGGAAAACCTACATTTTCAAAACTTGGGACCTCTTCAAAAAAAGCATAGTTTCCTCCTGTTGCTTGACAACCACACTCAATGATATGGCCCGCAGCAAGAGCACCAGCTAATTTATCAAAATCATCTCTCTCCCAGTTAAATCGCCAAGCAGCTGGACCCATAACAACTGCTGCATCAGTCACTCTTGGACACACTACGATGTCAGCACCTTTATCTAAAGCTTCTTTGATACCCCATGCACCAAGATAGGCATTTGCAGTCAAGACAGGAAACCCAGAATCTTTAAGTGATATTTCTTTGTCAATATTAGTAAATTCTTCCCCATTTTTTTGCAGTTCCTCTATGCGTGACATTAAATTATCTCCCTCGATATATGCCACCTTCATATCAATATTTAATTCATTTAAGATTTGCCTGATCTCATTTGTCATTGATTGAGGATTCAAACCTCCAGCATTGGTAACAATCTTTATATTTTTATCTTTACAAGTGCTTGCAACGTCCTGCAACTGCTTTAGAAATGTCCCAACATATCCTTTATCTTCTCCTCTCTTAAGTTTCTGATTAAACAGAATTGCCATCGTTAATTCTGCGAGATAATCTCCCGTTAGAACATCTATGGGGCCACCATCGACCATTTCCCTAGCAGCAGACAACCTGTCACCATAATAGCCACTACAATTGGCAATTCTTAATATTTCTTCACTCATTTATTTTTTTAGGCTCGAGAATTAATAAAGTTGCACCATTTTCAACCTGATCATTTTTTTTGAAAAATAACTCTTTCACCAGACCATCACTTGTTGCTTTTATGGAGTGTTCCATTTTCATTGCTTCTAAAATAAGTAAAGTATCTCCCTTTTTGACTTTTGCTCCTACTTTGGTATTTATTCCAATAATTTTTCCTGGCATAGGAGCAGTTAAACCTCCTGTCTGAGTACTTTTTCCTGGGAGCATAAATCTTGGTTTTAAAGATAGTAAGATGTCACCAAAGGACTGATGAATTAAAAGTAACTCACCGTCTTGAGTTACTTTTGCACTTAATCTTTTAGAGTTGAATAATATCTCAACCACGTTACTGCTAACATCTATGATTTCAACTACTGAATCAAACACATCTATAACATTGTCAGATATATTCTTATAGAGAACAGAAATCTCATCTCCTTTAAATATAAAAGTATTTTTTTGCTTTGGTAATCTTCCATTCGTCCAATTTGCTGGAATAAATTTTGCAACATTTACATATTTCTTGTTATTTTTTTGAATCCAAACTGTTGCAATGGCCAAAACTTCATTTAATTCTTGATCAGTAAGATGCTTTCCTCTAGAAATGCCTGCTACCTCTAAAAAATCTGATGTTGTATCACCATCTAAAAATTCTTCTGATCGAAGAATTGACACTAAAAAGTCCCTGTTATTACGAATCCCACCGATATGAGCACTTTCCAGGGATTTTGCAAGAGATAATGCAGCCTGCTCCCTTGTCTTCTTCCAGGATATTATTTTTGCTAGCATCGGATCAAAATCAGTTCCAATTATTGAGCCAGACATGACTCCATTATCCCATCGAGCATCATCATTAGGATGCTTTTCAAACGCAATCATTTTTCCAATATCTGGTAAGAAATTATTTTCAGGATCTTCTGCATAGAGTCTTGCTTCAATAGCATGACCTTTGAAAACAAGATCCTTTTGCGAAATTGAAATTTTGTTTCCTTGTGCAATTGAAATCTGCTCTGCAACGAGATCAATACCAGTGACCATTTCTGTTACAGGATGCTCAACTTGCAATCTTGTATTGACTTCTAAGAACCAAAATTCATCCGTTTTATCATCGTATAAAAACTCTATGGTTCCTGCAGAAGTATATTGTAAATTTTTTGCAAGATTAACGGCTGCATCACACATATTTTTTCTAACCTCAACGGAAATTCGTGAGGAGGGGGTCTCTTCTATGATTTTCTGATATCTTCTTTGAATTGAACACTCTCTTTCGCCAAGATGAATTATATTGCCAAATGAATCTCCTAGTATTTGTATTTCAATGTGACGAGATTTTTCAATATATTTTTCAATAAACACTCTATCATCATTAAATCCTGATAGTGCTTCTCTTTGAGCAGCTGCCAGTGCATCCTTGAACTCTGTTTTTGAATAAACTACTCTCATACCTTTACCACCCCCACCTGCAGCAGCCTTAATGAGAAGGGGAAAACCAATTTTGTTAATTTTTTTAGGATCAGAGGTTTTTGGCAAAGTTGGAATACCGGACTGAATAGCTAGTTCCTTAGCTTCTAATTTATCACCCATCTTCGAAATAATTTCAGAACCGGGACCAATCCAGATTAGTTTTTCTTTTTGTATTTTTTTTGCAAAAAGAGCATTCTCAGACAAGAAACCATATCCTGGATGAATTGCTTCAGCTTTTGAAATTTTTGCAGCATTAATAATTGCATCAATATCAAGATAACCACCATCAGAAATTTTTATAGCTTCATCTGCTTGTTTAACAAAAGGAGCATCTTTATCGGCATCAACATATACGGCAATGGATTTAAGACCAAGTTTTTGTGAAGTCTTGATAATACGAGATGCAATTTCTCCTCGGTTTGCGACAAGAATTGAGTTAAATTTCATAACCTGAAAACCCCAAATTCTTTTGCTCCTTTGATAACTTCATTTGAACATATCGATAAACAAAAGGTGATAATTGATCTTGTGTCTCTCGGATCTATAATTCCATCATCGGTAAGCATGCTACTTGCAACCAAAGCATGCGATAGTTTTTCAGCAGCATCTTCAACCATTTTTACAATTTCAGTATCTTGCTTTTCATCAAATTTTTCACCAGATCGTTCTGCTTTTGCTCTTCTTACAATTGACATAACTCCAGCTATTTGTTCTGGACCCATAACAGCAATCTTTGCGGTCGGCCATAGAAATGTAAATCTATTGTTGTAAGCCTGCCCAGACATAGCATAAGTACCAGCTCCATAAGATGCTCCAATGATTATCGTGATATGCGGGACATTTGAATTTGAGACTGCATTTATAAGTTGCGAACCTTTTTTTATGATGGCTTGTCTTTCAAAGTCCTTACCAACAAGAAAACCGGTAACATTTTGTAAAAAAATAAGTGGAATATCTCTTTTATTACAAAGTTGAATAAAACTCGCAGCTTTCTCAGCTGACTCAGGATAAATTGGACCATTGTTCCCGAGAATTCCAATTTGATAACCATTGATACATGCCCATCCACAGACCATAGTGGCCCCATACAAAGATTTAAATTCTTCAAATTTAGACCCATCAACAAAGCGAGCAATGATTTCTCTAATGTCCACTGGTGACTTGAGATCTTCACTAATCAATCCTAATAATTCTTCTTGTTCATAAACAGGTTCTTCAGATAATTTTTGAGGTGGAAGGCCCTTTTTTTGCCAATTAAGATGGGATACAACTTCTCTGCAAATTCTTAGGGCATCCATTTCATCTTCGGCAAGATAATCGGATAATCCAGAAACTTCAGAGTGCATTTTTGCACCTCCTAATGTCTCATCGTCAGACACTTCACCGGTTGCCATTTTTACCAAAGGTGGCCCTGCCAGAAAAACTTTGGACTGATCTTTTACAAAAATATTGTAATCAGACATTCCAGGTTGATAAGCACCACCAGCAGTCGAAGAACCAAAAACAACAGATATCACAGGGATTCTTAGTTTGGAAAGTTCTGTCATTTCATAAAAAAATCTTCCTGTTGCCGCAAAATGAGTTGTTTGAAGAGTTGGAGCAATAGGTTGTTGACCACTTTTACTTCCAGTTCCCATGCTCAAATCACCACCTGCTGATTCAACAAAACTTATAAATGGGATTTTATTTTCTCTTGAAATTTGAATTGCGCGCCGCCATTTTTCAGCAACATAAACTGTCATAGCCCCGGCTTTTACTGATGGATCATTAGCAAAAATTACACATTCAACTCCAGAAACAATGCCAATGCCACTTACACAACCACCACCAACCGTGTAATCAGTTCCGTATGCCGCATAAGGACTAATTTCTAAGAATGGACTATCTTGATCAATTAAATTTAGTACTCTTTCTCTAACCGGTAACTTACCTTTTTTAGCCAATCTTTTGTGATGGTGTTCTCCTCCACCCAATTCAACTAAATCTAAAAGAGATTCAAGAAAATCAAGTTTTTCAAGCATCATTTTTTTATTTTTTTGATAGTTCTTTTCTGAAATTTCAATTTTTGATTGTATGATTGGAGCAATATTTTTAGATTTCATAACAGTTATTATTTGGGGGTGATATTATATCAATATAAGGGAATTTAATGATAAAGATTTTCAGCTGTAATGATTCTAGAGGAGTCAGACCTATCTGGACCGCTGAAGAAATGGGTCTTGAATATAATCTAGAAATGCTTCCGTTTCCCCCAAGATACTTTAAAAAAGAATTTTTAAATACAAATATTCTAGGAACAGTGCCTTATTTGGAGGATGGCAAAGTTCAAATGACTGAATCCGTTGCAATGTGTCAATATCTTGTTGAAAAGTATGGTCCCACAAAACTAAAAGTTGAACCAAATGAGGCAGATTATGCATCGTATCTAAACTGGTTGTTTCATTCCGAAGCAACTCTAACCTTTCCACAAACTGTCTATCTACGATATACATTCCAAGAAACCGGCATTGCAGATAAAGCTGCAGAAGGATATCGAAGATGGTTTATTGCTCGATTAAAATTACTTGAAAAGAGTTTAAATAAGCAAGAGTTTCTTTGCTGTAATCGTTTTACAATTGCTGATATTTGCGTAAGTTATGCAATTTATTTAGCTCAAAACTTGGGGATTGAGGAAGCAATGCAACCAAATATCACCAGATGGACACAGTCATTGTTTGAGCGAAAAAGTTTCAAATCTGCGGTATCACAAAGGTTCGAAGAAATGAATTAATGATCAACAAGATCATTCATTCTTTCATAAGCTTCCAAGAACTCTTCTTTAAATTTTTGTACGGTTTGACCAGCAGTTAAAGTTTCAGTAACTAATCCAATACCTTGACCTACCCAATAAGTTTCAAGTTGTTTGGCACCCTTGTGACCAATTGCTGCTTGATCGGTAACCATCTTCAATGCAGGCTCACTTACCATTGTTTGAAGGGGCATTGGAAGGGGCTCAGGAGCATCTTTATTTTCCCAAGCATCTGTCCAAGGTGATCTTAATTGTCGGGAATGCTTTCCAGTCCTACTCTTAGATCTCACTGTATGACTAGATGAAGCAGCAAGCATTTTTTCTTTAATATTTACTGAAGTCTCTGATTCAGTCGTTGGTAAAAAAACTGATGCACACCAAACTCCATCTGCACCCATAGCCATAACTCCTGCCATTTGCTCTCCAGTACAAATACCACCAGCAGCCAAGATAGGAACATTTCCATAGGATTGGATAGCTCTTTTAACTTCTGGTACTAAAACCATTGTCGAGACACTTCCACAATGACCGCCTCCCTCAGTTCCTGACACAACTAAAAGATCAACACCGGCTTCAACTTGTTTAATTGCATGTTGCTTTGCACCAACCAACGCAGCAACTGGTACTCCATGATTTTTTCCCATCTCCAACATCCATTTGGGAGGAACTCCTAATGCATTAGCGACAAGTTTGATAGGGTGAGAAAAAGCAACTTCTAAAACTTCATGAGCAATTTCAAATCCTTTACCGAGAAGAGCATTTGAATTTTTTTCAATATGCTCTGATTTGCTATCTGATCTTAGACTTTCTCCATCCAATTCATACTCATTCAAAATATCAGATCGAAAATCACGGTACTCTTGAGGAATCATAGACCTTAAGTCATCTAATGAGGTTTTTTCTCCTTTACCTTTGTAAGTATTCGGTACTAAAACATCAACTCCATATGGTTTACCATCAACATGTTTGTCAATCCAATTAAGATCAATCTCCATTTTTTCAGGAGAATGTGCAGTAGCTCCTAAAACTCCCATGCCACCAGCTTTTGATACCGCAGCCACAACATCCCTGCAATGACTAAAAGCCACCATGGGGAATTCTATACCAAGCAGTTCACAAATTTTTGAATTCATAATCGTCTAAAAATTAACTAACCAAAATAAATTATAATATTTAAATGGTAAAAAAAGCAGAATTTTCAACATGTGACTTAAAAGATCAGTTTCCTAAAAGTACTTTCCAAAGCCTGGAAAACTTCTTTTCATATGGGGGTATAAAAAAATTTTATGGACAAGCAGTTATAATTTCCTGTCCAGATGATAATTCTCTGGTTAAAGAAATTGTCAGAGAGGATGGATCAAACAAGATTTTAGTAGTCGATTCTTCTTCTGTAAATCATGCTGCCATGCTCGGTGATGAAATTGCATCGTCAGCTTTAGTAAATAATTGGTCTGGATTTTTAATAAATGGTTTTGTAAGAGATCGAGAACATTTAGTTAACATAGAGATAGGGATACTAGCTAGAGGGACTATAGCTTCAAAAACTGCTAAACAGGGACTTGGAAATAAAAAAGAATTCGCAATTTTTGCAGGTGTAATAATTTCAAGTGATAGCTGGATCTATGTTGATGAAAACGGGTTTCTTGTAAGTCATGACAAGTTAAAATTTTAAATCATCAATAGTTTTATCTTTAATAATCCAAATTTCATCCATCCATTTTCTAAAATCTTTTCTATAGTTCTCATCATGGATATAATTTTTGTTTTTTAGTTTCGGAGGGATTTTATATTTTTTTACTGAAACCTTCGCATCGGAAAGATCACCCATCAAAAAGTCCCAAAAAGATCTTTTGTGACTTTTATATTTGAGGGTGTAATCAATGAGATATTCAATTTCCGGAAAAGCACAAAGGGCAGTAGCTATCCCTCCTATTTTTGGTTTAAGCAAATTCCTGTAGGGAGAATCTTGCAATTCATGTTTCTTTTTTGTATTCCTGGTACCTTCTGCAAAACTAAATATTGTTGTTGGTTGCCTTGAAAATCGTTTGCAGGAAGCAATGGTATTATTGTAGTCTTTGAATCTGAGATCTGGATTTTTCTCTAATTCTTCTTTTGAGTGCCGATTCACAAAAGGCATGTTTAGCGTTACATTTGCAAGAAATACTGGAGGCAACCACCAAAGATCTTTTTTCATAAAAATTTTAAACAAAGGCACTTTATAATTTGCAGCTGCAAGAACTATAAAAACATCACCCCATGATTGATGGTTAGATGTAGCAAGATACCAATGATTTGAGCTGAATTCGTTATTATCTATTACTTCCCATCTCTTTTTGTGCATGAATTGAATGAAAATTGCCAAAGCACTCACAACTAAATTACCAATATAATTCGAGATACTTGCTAACGAGGTTTTAAAAGGTTTATAACGTATTATGATTCTAGGAAAGTTAATAACAGTCAGAGTGCCAAAACCCAAAAAAAGAATAATTGCGATTCCAAGTAAGATAACAAGCGCTCTGATTGAAAGTATTAATTTATACACATTGAGTAAATCTAAAACCCTGCAAGCTTAGCATATCTCTCTTGATGGAATGTTGAGCTACCTAAAATTGTTTCAGACACCCTAGCCCGTTTTAGATAAAAACCAATATCATACTCATCTGTTACGCCAATACCCCCATGCATTTGAATTGCCTCATTAGTCACTAATTGAGCTGTTTCTCCAACTATAGTTTTTGCAAGACTTGATAGCCTTTCTTTATCATTTGAATTCTCTTCTATACCTTTCATTGCCCCCATCACTGCAGATTTAGTCAATTCAATTTCACAAAACATTTCCGCAGCTCTGTGTTGCAATGCCTGGAAAGATCCAATCCGAACACCAAATTGCTTTCTATCTTTTAAATATTCAAGTGTCATTGAATATGCTTGTTCAATGCTTCCCAGCATTTCTGCAGACAAAGCAGTTCGACCAATATCAAGAATTTTGTCAATTTCATCAAGACTTAAATTCACATTTCCAATTACTTTTGAAGAATCAACTTCAACATTATTAAAATAAATATTGGCATAGTTTCTATGATCTGCCATTTGAAGTTTCTGAATATCAAGATTTTTTGTAGTTGCAGCATCCAATGAGAAAATACTAAATCCATCTTTATCACCTTTATCTCCAGATGTTCTCGCAATAACAAAAATAATATCAGCACTTGCCCCATCCACAACCCCAACCTTTTTCCCATTTAATATGAAGCTGTCTCCATTTTGTGATGCAAAAGGCATAGAGTTTATTGGATCATGATGAGACTCTTCATCGATTGCAAGGCATGTTGTGATTTCTCCATTTACAATCTTTGGTAGAAGATCTTCTTGTTGTTCATGATTTCCAAAACTTGTGAGCACTGAAACACCCATTACACCAGTTGCAAATAATGGAGAGGGGGTTAAATTTTTGCCACACTCTTGCATGATCACACTCATCCCAGTGATACCAAAGTTTGATCCCCCGAATTCTTCAGGTACTAAAATTCCTGACCAACCTAAAGCAACCATTTGTGACCAAATTTCTTTATCCCAACCAAGTAAGTCCTTGTTATCACGCAGTTTTCTAAAATGATCAACAGGTGTTTTTTCAGAAACAAAATTTTTTGCAGTTTCTTTTAAAAAAGATTGTTCCTCGGTAAGAATTAGTTTCATCAGGATGATGGAAGCTCTAATACTCTTTTTGAGATTACATTAAGTTGAACCTCAGATGTTCCACCTTCTATTGAATTACCTTTAGTTCGTAACCAGGCACGTGTGAGGTTTTTTTCATCTTGGTCAAATTCATCACCGTCCCAAGCTAAACCATTTATCCCTGAGGCAGCCACCATTAGCTCATGACGTCTTTTATTATGTTCTGTACCATAATACTTAAACATTGAAGCAACTGCTGAAGCTTTTCCACCTTCATCACCTGCTCTTTGTAATGTTAGACCAAAAGCATGCTCTTTCATTTTATGATCAATAACTTTGGAACGAAAAATTGGATTTGCAATCTCTCCATCAAGTTCTCCAAAGTGTTTTTTTGCAATTGATACTACATCCTTTTTACTGCCCATTGCTGCAGCTAAACCGAAATTTGAAATAAATTTTCTTTCATGTTGGAGTAATTTTTTTGCAATGGTCCAACCCTTATTGAGATCTCCAATTAAATTTTCTTTGGGTACCTCAACATCATCAAAAAAGGTTTCGCAAAAAGGCGATTTTCCACTTATTAACGTAATAGGTTTTGTAGAAACACCTTTATGATCCATATCTATTAGTAAAAAACTAATACCATCATGCTTGGGTTCTTTAGGACCAGTTCTTACAAGGGCAAATATCCAATCAGCATGATCAGCATAAGATGTCCAAATTTTTTGACCATTAACTAAAAAGTGGTCTCCTTTATCTTCAGCTTTGGTAGCTAGACTAGCTAAATCAGAACCGGATCCAGGCTCGGAATAACCTTGACACCATCTAATTTCACCTTTGATAATTTTAGGTATATGTTTTTGTTTTTGTTCCTCAGTTCCATATTCAAGGAGCACTGGAGCAAGCATCCAAATACCGAAACTAAGCAAAGGTTGTCTGGCACCGATAGCAAACATTTCTTCATTTAGAATTTTTACTTCTTCTTTAGAAAGGCCACCACCCCCATATTCTTTAGGCACTGTAGGCATTGTCCAACCTTTTTCGCCCATTCGATCCAGCCATATCTTAGACTCAGGATTTTTGTATTTTGCTTTCTTTCCTCCCCAAACTTCATCAACTGGAGCATTTGAAGGAGCACCTGATCGCATTGTTGGTGGACAGTTTTTATCTAACCATTCTTTTGTTTCTTGTCTGAAATTATCTAAATCACTCATAATTAAAATTAGTTATTAAAAAACATGATTTTAAATATTTTTAAGCTAATATCAAGAAATGTTGTTTAAATCATCAATCAAATTTTTTTAGGGTTATAATTTGGCCATGTTTCAAAAGATAGGAGTTGTTTTCAAAGAAACCTTGGATTTTGAAAGTCAGGTTGTCCCAAATCTAGAAATAGTCCATGAGTTTTGCTCTGAAATATTAATTTTCGGTGAGGAACTAAAAATTCCAAAAAATAAATGGGATTTTTCGAATAATGTTGATGTGTTTATCCAACAAGTTGATTTGGTTCTTGTATTTGGGGGTGATGGGACTATTTTAAAAGCAGCCAAAGATTTCATTATCGGGAATAAGCCAATACTTGGTATAAACATGGGAAATGTGGGATTTTTAACTGACGTTTCCTTGGACAACTTATCAAAGTTGTTACAAGAAATTTTTTCTGGTGATTTTGTTATTGAGGAACGCTCTTTGGTGCAAGCAACAATAGGTGACTTTGAAATTTTCGGTTTAAATGAAATAGTTATTCATTCTGGATCTTATGCACAATTGATGCAGTACAGTTTAGAACTTGATGAAAAAACTGTTTATGAACTCAGAGCAGATGGGTTAATAATTTCAACATCTACTGGTTCAACTGCATATTCTCTTTCTGCTGGAGGATCAATTATTTCACCAAAACTTGATGTTTGGAGCATAATCCCAATTCTATCTCATAATTTATCTTCAAGACCATTTGTGATTTCATCGGAGCAACCTCTTACTGTAAATCTTATTAATGGGCCAAAAAATGAAGCTTCAATCAGCGCTGATGGGCAAAAAGATATCAGCGTTCCATTTGGAAAATCTATCACAATTAATAAAAAGAAGGATAAGTTAAAACTTATACATCCCAAAAGTTACAACTTTTTTGAAGCTTGCAGAGAGAAATTGGGATGGTCAATTGGGACTGATAAAAATAAAAAGTAGTGTCTGACAAAGTCTACATATACATGATTGGTTTAGCATGTCTCGTGGCACTAATATCAAATTTTGGATCAAACATATCAATAATTGAGCCCCTTTTTTTTACAGAATTTGAAATTTCAAATGGATCTATTATATTTTCTCAAGTCAGTGACAAAAATTTATTTATTGAGGAGTGGTGGAGATTAATCACCCCAATTTTTATCCATTTTTCACTCACACATTTAGTATTTAACTGCTTGTGGATTTACATCTTGGGACAAAAAATTGAAGTGATTGATGGAAAATCTATTTTTATTTTAATTTGTCTCTTTTCAGCCATATTTGGCAATTTGATGCATTTTTACTTCAGTGGAGTATCTTTATTTGGGGGTCTTTCAGGAGTCGTTTATGGGTTATTGGGATTTTGTTTTTCTCAAGAACTAATGGAAAGTAGAAATAAATATCTTTTACCACCAGCTTTGTACTTATTCATGCTGATTTGGTTATGTCTAGGTTTTACTGGTCTTTTGGATTTGCTGGGATTTGGAAAAATTGCTAATTTTGCCCATCTTGGGGGTTTGATCGGTGGATTTACAATGAGTTCTATCTTTAAGTTATATAATGATTCTAAAAGTTATGAGTCAAGTTAAAAAAGCAGTATTACCAGTTGCTGGTATGGGAACTAGATTTTATCCAATTACAAAATCCATTCCAAAGGAGATGTTGCCCATTATAGACAGACCACTCATACAATTTGCTATTGATGAAGCATTCAATGCTGGTATTGAAGAAATTATTTTCGTTACGAATCATACAAAAGATTCAATAAAACATTATGTAACTGAGCAACTAGAGCTGAATAAGAGGTTGATTCAATCAAACAAAGAAAATTATCTTAAATTAGTGAATCCAAATAACTTTGACTCAATTACCTTTAGTTTTGTTGAACAAAAGGAGCCATTAGGCTTTGGCCATGCCGTTCTGCAAGCAAAAGACTTTATTGATGAACCTTTTTTTGCCATCTTGCTTGCAGATGATTTAGTTTTATCAGAAAAGTGTTGCTTAGGTGAGATGATTGAAATTAATAATTCTACAAATGACTCAGTATTGGGTGTTTTTGAAGCATCGGATTCCCAAATACCGCAATTCGGCATTATAGAAATGGATGGTAATGATAATGAAATAGTCAAAAAGATTATCGAAAAACCTGATATAAAGGATGCCCCATCAAACCTTGCAGTTTTTGGAAGGTATATTCTTTCAAAAGAAATTTTTGAGCTGCTTGAAGAAACTCAAGTTGGAAAAAATGGTGAAATTCAACTGACAGATGCTATTCAAAGATTATTACAAACAAGAATGTTGCGTATACATCAATTTGATGGAATGAAATTCGATTGTGGAAGCAAGAAAGGATATGTAAATGCAATAGAATTTTATGCAAAAAACTATGATTTTTAAATAGATATGAAACACTTACTTAATTTAATTCGAAAGCTTCCTCCGGAAACTTCTCACAAAGTTGGGCTGAATGGTCTTAAAGGACTCAATAAGATCGGGTTACTGGAAAAGATGTTTGATTTTGACTCGACACAGGAGCAACATAAAGCAACTTTGCTAGATTTAGATTTTAAAAATAGGTTAGGGATAGCAGCTGGTTTAGATAAAAATGCTGAATATGTTGATGAATTATCAAAGTTAGGTTTTGGTTTTGTTGAAGTTGGTACAGTTACTCCAAGACCACAATTTGGAAATAAAAAGCCTCGCGTTCATAGGTTTCAATCTCAAAATGCTGTTATTAACAGCCTAGGCTTTAATAATAAAGGAATTGATTTTATGGTAAATCAAATTAGAGATAAGAAATTTGATTGTATTCTTGGAGTCAATATTGGACCAAATAAAGGATCTAGAGGCCAGCAAAGAATTGATGATTACTCTGAATGCTTCAGCAAAGTTATTGAGCACACCGATTATGTTACGATTAATATTTCGTCACCAAATACACCGGAATTAAGAGATCTTCACGAAATTAGTGAGTTAGAAAAAATCTTTAATGAAATTAATAGAATTAAAAAAGATAAACAAATCAACATACCAGTACTATTAAAGATTTCTCCGGATGAGGATGAGAAGACTCTTGATCTAATTTTAGACAATATCAAATCTTTTGATATCTCAGGACTCATTGTCTCGAATACTACTATTGACAAATCTGTGATGAAATTAAATGGCCTTCCTGATGGAGGTATCTCAGGAAAACCATTATTTAAAAAATCAAACAAAACACTGAGATATATATCAAAATTTTTAAATAAACAGTCTCAAAAACAGGATAATTTTGTTCTCATTGGAGTCGGGGGAGTTTTCACAAAAAAAGATTTTGATGAAAAGACAGAGAATGGTGCAGATCTTGTTCAATTGTATACTGGATTCATCTACGAAGGTCCAGCAGTTGCAAGGAATATCCTATCCTAGATAATGTCCTATCTTATTGCTTTGATAGCCATTTTATTTTTAATAGGCAGTTTCAGTTTTGCATTCCCATCTGCAAAAATGCGAAGACTATCTAAACTTAGATTGGATGCAAAAAAACATGGTTTCAATATTTTCCTAACCCAATCTTCAAAGAAAGATTTTCTGTCAAAAGAAGTTAAATTGATTCATTATCAATTAAAGAATATTACAAATCTTCATGATGCTCATTTCGTTAGAGCAAATGATGGAATGATTTGTGAGGGCCCAGTTAAGTTAAAATTTAGTCAGGAGTTTGACAAAATTCTCTCCATTCTGAATCAATTACCACCATCGGTTCAAGAAATAATTTTTTACAAAAAATACATACATTTTTTATGGGATGAAAAAAATACTCATAAAGAATTAAATGTAATAAAAGATATTATTTCCAAAATTTTAGTTTAAAATCTTGCGCTGAATATTCATTTTGTGATATTTGTAAAAAGAAATTATGTCAAAATCATTAGTAATCGTTGAATCTCCAGCAAAAGCTAAGACCATTTCTAAGTATTTGGGAAGTGACTTTAGAGTCGAGTCAAGTGTAGGACACATAAGAGACTTACCAAGATCTTCTCAAAAGCAACCTAGAAAAGCGTCTCCCAAATTCACTTCAATTGAGGAAAAAGAAAAATATAAAAAGCAGATTGAAAGGGAAAGGGTTATTAGAAGAATGGGCGTTAATCCTGATAATAATTGGGCAGCTAGATTCGAAATTATTCCAGAAAAAGAAAAAGTCATAAAGCAATTAAAAAAAGCTTCAAAAGATGTTGAAACTATTTTTTTAGCAACCGACTTAGATAGGGAAGGTGAGGCCATTGCATGGCATCTTAGAGAGGCATTGGGGAAAAATAAATTTGAATACAAGAGAGTCAGATTTAATGAAATTACAAGAACATCTATTTTAAAATCTTTTGAAGATCCCAAAGAAATTGACCAAAATCTTGTTGATGCACAGCAGGCAAGAAGGTTTCTTGATCGAGTTGTTGGTTTTGAACTTTCACCATTGCTTTGGAAAAAAATTGCCAGAGGTTTATCAGCTGGTAGGGTTCAATCTGTTGCTCTGAGATTGCTTGCCGAGAGGGAAAAGTTAATTTCTCAATTTAAGCCTGAGGAGTATTGGGAAATCAGTACAGAAGTGCATGACCATAATAATAATCCTATCAATTTTAAGTTGAAGAGAAAAAAAAGTGACCCACTTTTATCAGAAATTGATGCCAAAAATATTGAATCATCAATAAATGCTTCTGATTTAAAAATCACAGAAATAACCAAAAAACCAACTACCGTGAGACCCAGGGCTCCATTTATAACCTCAACACTGCAACAAGCTGCAAGTTCAAGATTGGGTTTTGGAGTTTCAAGAACTATGCGTGTTGCTCAGAAATTATATGAGGCAGGAAGAATTACATATATGAGGACTGATGCCCCCAGTCTGAGTAATGACTCAATCGAAGATGCAAGAAACTACATAACTAGTAACTTTGATTCAAAATATTTAACTGAAAAGCCAAGAATTTATTCTAGTAAAGAAAATGCTCAGGAAGCTCATGAAGCTATTAGACCAACAAGCGCCTCACTTTCACCTGAATTATTGAAAGGACATACTGAAGAGGAACAAAAGTTGTATGATTTAATTTGGCGTCAATTTATCTCTTGTCAGATGCCAGATGCAAAATATTTATCCATAAATGCTTTTATTGATGTTGAAGATTTTAGATTGTTTGCAAAGGGAAGAGAGGTTGTATTCGATGGATATACAAAAGTCCAGAAGGTAAACATTAAAGATGAAGAGAATTTACCTATTTTAGAGGAGAATCAAGTACTTAAATTAAACAAAGTAATAAATGAAAAGAAATATACAAAACCACCAAGTCGATTTTCAGAGGCAGCTTTAGTTAAAGAGCTTGAAAGTAAAGGTATTGGCAGACCATCAACATATGCAAATATTATTTCTAATATTGAAGATAAGGGTTATGTTACTCTCGAGAATAAAAGATTTTTTGTCAACAAGATTGGATTAATTGTTTCTGAGAGATTGCTTGAAAGCTTCGAGGACATAATGAATTATGATTTCACAGCAAATCTTGAAGTTGAGCTAGATAAAATTGCAAATGGTGAACTTGAATGGAGATCTGTTCTGAATAAGTTCTATCATTCCTTTAGAGATGACTTAGAGAATGCAAATATGGATGATGGAATGAGACCAAATAAACCGACACCAATTTCACTTGTTTGTCCTCAATGTGAAAAAGATACTTTAATGATAAGAAACTCTTCCAATGGAGTATTTTTAGGCTGTCAGGGTTATAACAATGCAAAAGAAGAGCAATGTAAAAAAACTCTCAATCTGATTTCTGGTGAGGAAGCTGTAAGTATCGATGATCAACAGGAAGCTTCAAACTTATTTATTAAAAAAAGGTGCAAAATCTGTGATTTAAGTATGGATAATTATTTGATAGATGAATACAAAAAAATTCATGTTTGTTCTGGTAATCCTGACTGTTCTGGATTTGAAATTGAGGAGGGTGTTTTCAAAATTCGTGGTTATGATGGTCCAACATTGGAATGTCATAAATGTGGATCAGAAATGCAACTCAAAACAGGGAGATTTGGTAAGTACTTTGCATGTCAAAATGATAATTGCGGAACTACAAGACAATTAATGCGTAATGGAGAACCAAAACCAATATTCATGGATCCCATTGATACCGGTATCCCATGTCAAAAAGTTGAAGACATCTATTTGTTAAGAGACAGCCTAAAAGGCTTATTTTTAGCTGCGAGCAAGTTTCCAAAAAATAGAGAGACTAGAGCTGTAACTGCATCAGAATTATGCAGTATTGTTGAAATACAAGAACATCTTCCAACAAAGCATCATTTCTTATTATCTGCTCCAACCACTGACAATGAAGTTCCTTTGATTATAAGATATAACAAGTCTGCTGATACCCATTACTTATCAGCTGAAAAGGATGGAAAAAAAACAGGAATAACTTTTTCCTTTCATAGTGGAAAATGGATAAGAAAAGAAAAGTAAAAAACTTGATTTCTCTTAAAATGTTCTTAAATATAAATTAGTTATTCTTTTATTTTTAATCAGTCAATGCTAACCTTAGAAACATACTCACTATGACAAATTATTTGGAACTTGCTCAACTATCTGATGGATCAATTGTTTTAAGAAGGTCTGATGATAAAGATAATCCTCTAGTAAAAATTCATTTTTCAAAAGAGTCAATGGATTTGCTTCAAGGTCAACAACTTCATATTGCGAAAGAAATGATTCGTGCTGGTATTGAATCTATTAATGGTGATTTAAAAGATTTTGATGATTTTTTTGATTCACAAATTGAGCAGTTAAATAAGAAAGAAATTACTCTTCACTAATTTTCTCTTATTAAACCAACACTCTTTCCAATTATTGAAAAATCATTTCGGTTTTGATCAATAATGATCTCATCAAAGTCTTCATTAGCTGGGAGAAGCTTAATATCTCCATCTTTACTTGAGAAATATTTGAGAGTTACTTCGTCATCTATTTTAGCCACTACAATATCACCATTTTTAATATCTTGGGTTCTTTTTATTGCAACAAGGTCATCTTCCAAGATTCCAGCATCTTTCATGCTCAAACCTTGAACTTTGAGAAAATAATCAAACTTGCTTTCAAAGAAGGTATTCTTACAGTCAATAAAACGCTCAACTTCTTCTATAGATTCAGTTCCATATCCTGCCGCAATAAGTCCAATAACAGGAATCTTGTTTTCGGAATTTTGTTTTTTTACTAAATTTATTCCTCTAGAGGCTCCACTTGTGATTTCAATGAAACCCTTTTTTTCGAGGGCACGGAGATGGCTTTCAGCAGCGTTCGGTGATTTAAAACCTAACTCATTGCAAATATTTGCTCTTGTTGGAGGAAAACCAGTCTTCTTGATGTAAAATTCAATACATTGAAGGACTTTTTTCTGTTGAGAAGTAAGTTCTTTCATTTTATGCTATATATTTATACAGTATATTTAGTTTTTTTATTTTAATCAAGTATGAATAACTCAAAGTTAATTATTGGAATCTCTTCAAGGGCACTTTTCAATCTAGACGAAAGTCACAAAATTTTTGAAAAAGATGGACTTGAGGCATATGGCAAGTACCAAATCAAGAATGAAGATAAAGTTCTTGAACCTGGAAGTGCTTTCTCTTTAGTCCAGAAGATTCTTAAAATTAATGATCTTTATGAGGAAAAGAATAGAATTGAAGTAATTCTTTTATCAAGAAATACTCATGATACAGGCCTAAGAATTTTCAACTCAATCGAAGCTCATGGTTTAGACATTACCAGGGCAGTCTTTTGTGGTGGTGAAAGCCCACATAAATATGTTAAAGACTTTAATATTAATTTATTCTTATCCAGCAGTTCTGAAGATGTAAAGATGGCAATTGAAAGCAATGTTGCATCAGCTACTATTATCTCCCCAAATCAAAATTCACCATCTGAGGAGCCCCTATTAAAAATTGCATTTGATGGAGATGCTGTAATTTTTTCTGATGATTCTGAAAAAATTTTTCATGAAAAAGGCATGAAGGCTTTTATAAAGAATGAGGTAAAAGAGGATGGTTTGCTAGAAGCAGGACCTTTTAAACCATTCCTTATTGAGTTAAATAAACTTCAAAATGAATTTAAAATCAATGAATGTCCAATCAGAACTGCTCTAGTTACAGCAAGGTCGGCACCAACACATAAAAGAGTGATTAAAACTCTCAGAAATTGGGGTGTAAGAATTGATGAATCCTTCTTTCTTGGGGGTAAATCAAAATCTGAATTTTTGAAATCTTTCCAAGCAGATATTTTTTTTGATGATCAACTAAAGAATGTTGAGCGGGCTTCGGATACAATTACCTCAGCACATGTTCCATACGGAGTAAAAAATAAGAGAAATTAAATGGAAATAGTTTGTTTAGATATGGAGGGTACACTCACTCCAGAAATTTGGCAGCAAGTTTCTATCAATACAGGTATTAAAGATTTCGCAAAAACAACCCGTGATATCCCAAGTTATTCTGACTTAATGGATGAAAGAATAAAAATTATGAGAGATCACAAAATATCACTCAAAGATATTCAGTTTGCCGCATCTCAACTTGAACTTTTAGAGGGTGCTAAAGATTTTTTAGATCGCATTAGAGAAAAATTTCAGGTTGTAATACTATCTGATACCTTTCATGAAATTGCTTCTCCTTTAATGGCAAAACTCGGGTTCCCCTTTCTTTTATGTCATACATTAAAAGTAGAGAATGGAATGATAGTTGATTATGAATTGAGACAAGATAAAGCAAAACAAAAAGCAATTCTTGCTTTTCAAAATCTTGGATACAGATGCTTTGCAGCCGGTGATTCTTTTAATGATATTCAAATGTTTGATGTTTGTGAAAAAGGTTTTTTTATTAATGCACCGGAAAAAGTTTCTTCAAAACATCCTGAAATCTATCTCACAAAAAATTATCTTGAACTAGAAGAATGTTTTCTTGCCAATTCTATTTTCCAACATGAATAAACTATCACTTTCAGAATATATCAGGCCAACTGAGCTGGCACTTAGCAAAGGTAATAATAATTTATTGTTACATAGTTGCTGTGCTCCATGTGCTGGAGAAGTAATGGAGGCAGTGAAAGCAGCAAATATAAACACAACAGTTTATTTTTATAATCCCAACATACATCCTCTAGAAGAATATCTAATCAGAAAAGATGAGAATAAAAAATTTTGTAAGATTCTCGGTTTTGATTTTATTGATGCTGATTATGATAAAGATAATTGGTTTAAAAGAGTTGAGGGGCTAGAAGATGAACCTGAGCGAGGTAAAAGATGCACCGAATGTTTTGACATGAGATTTGAGAGATCAGCCCTTTATGCGCATGAAAATAATTTTAATTATTTTGCAACTACTTTGGGCATCTCAAGATGGAAAGACATGGACCAAATTAATTCATCGGGTATGCGAGCTGCAAAAAGATATAAGAATTTGAAATTTTGGGATTTTAATTGGAGGAAAGATGGCGGTTCTTCAAGAATGATTGAGATTTCAAAGAGAGAAAAATTTTATCAGCAGGAATATTGCGGATGTGTCTACAGTTTGAGAGATACAAATCGTTGGAGAAAAAAAAATAATAGGGACAGAATTATAAGAGGAGTTAAATTTTACTCGTAATATGTCAGAGACAACTAACTTTAGAGACCTGCTTAAAAATAATAAACCACTCAAAATAGTTGGGGCAATCAATGCTTATTCTGCAATTTTGGCAAAAAATGCAGGCCATAAGTGCTTATATCTTTCAGGGAGCGGTGTTGCAACTGCATCTTATGGAATTCCTGATTTGGGCTTAACTTCACTTGTTGATGTTAAAACTGATGCTCAAAGAATAACAAACTCATGCTCATTGCCATTATTAGTGGACATTGATACTGGATGGGCTGAAAGCAATGATATATCTTTTGCGATTGAAGAAATGGTTTCTGCTGGAGTTGCGGCAGTTCATTTTGAAGACCAAATTGATTCTAAAAGATGTGGTCACCGTCCCAATAAAAGGCTTGTTTCAATTCAAGAGATGAATGAAAGAATTGAAAGTGCACTATTAGGAAAAGGCTCCAGTGAAATTTTTTTAATTGCAAGAACTGATGCACTTGCTAGTGAAGGTTTAGATGGTTGTATTGAAAGGGCTAAAGCTTATGAGGGAGCTGGAGCAGAAGCTCTATTTCTTGAGGCCGTTACAGAAATTAATCAATATATTGTTTTGAAGGAACACATCAATATCCCAATTTTAGCCAATATCACAGAGTTTGGGAAAACACCTCTTTTTACAGAAGAGCAACTTCACAGTGCCGGTGTTGATATGATGTTATTCCCATTATCTGCTTTCAGAGCAGCCTCCAAAGCCTCACAAAAAGTTTATGAAACCATTTCAAAAGAGGGGACTCAAGAAAGTCTTTTAGATATAATGCAAACTCGAGATGAACTTTACGAAAGTCTGGATTATTTGAATTTTGAGAAGAATTTAGATACCTACCTTAAAAATAAGGAGAATGGTAATGACAAAGAAACTTGAAGGAGCTGGTCTTAGAGGTCAGGTTGCAGGACAAACTGCACTTTCAACTGTGGGAAAAGAGGGAAAAGGTTTAACTTACAGAGGTTATGCCATTGAAACTCTTACTGAAAAATCCTCTTTTGAAGAGGTTGCTTACCTGCTTTTATATGGAAAATTACCCAATCAAGATGAATTTGTACATTACAAACAAAAACTAAGGCAGTTTAGAAAATTACCTAATGATTTAAAACTAGTTCTTGCTAAGATTCCGAAAAGTACTCATCCGATGGACGTTTTAAGAACAGGTTGCTCCATGCTTGGTAATCTAGAGCCTGAAGGTGATTTCAAAAATCAAAATGATACAGCTGACAGAATATTATCAGTATTACCCTCTATCATGACGTACTGGTACAGATCTTCTCATTTCGGAGAAGATATAGAAACTCTTACCGATCATGACACGATTGGTGGACATTTTTTATCGTTATTAACCAATTCTGAGCCAAGTGATGAGCAGATAAAGGCTCTTGATACCTCTTTGATTTGTTATGCAGAGCATGGTTTTAATGCCTCAACTTTTACTGCCCGTACTTGTGCCTCAACATTGTCTGACATGCATTCATGTATAACAGCTGCAATAGGAACACTGCGGGGACCTTTACATGGAGGCGCCAATGAAGCTGCAATGGAAATGATTGAACAATTTTCTTCTAGAGATGATGCCAACATTGGAATTAAGGTAATGCTTGAAAATAAAGAAAAAATAATGGGTTTTGGGCATGCCGTCTATTCAAATGAAGATCCTAGAAATAAGATTGTAAAGGCATGGTCAGAAAAGCTCAGCAAAACTGCAAAGAACCCAATTATCTATGAAATTTCAGAAGAGATTGAAAAAGTCATGAAAGAGGAAAAAAATCTTTTTGCAAATACTGATTTCTATATGGCTTCTGCATACAACTTTTTAGGAATCCCTACTCCAATTTTTACACCTTTGTTTGTAATTGGTAGAACATCAGGATGGGCAGCAAATGTGATGGAGCAAAGAGCTGATAATAGAATTATTAGACCCAGTGAGGAGTATGTTGGCCCTGATTCTGCTGAATGGATTGATATAAAAGATAGAATTTAGATGCATCATTACTATCCAGTAATTTTCAAATACTTTACACTCAGTTTGTTTTTTCTGTCTTCATTACCTTTGACTTCTGAAGATTTAGATAAAAATATGGAGTGTAAGTCTGGTGACCCCGAGGTTTTTTTTATTAAACCCTCTAACAATTTTGTGTCAGATTCAGGTTTAGTGGAGTTGGAATTTGGTCTAACAAACTTTAATATTTTACCTGCTGGAACCATTGGTTGCGATGCGGGTCACCACCATCTTTTAATAAATACTCCACTTCCAGATTTAAAGCGACCAATTCCATCAGATAAAAATCATATTCATTACGGGAAAGGCCAAACCTCTGCAACCATTGAACTTCCTCCAGGAAGGCATTCCTTACGATTGATTCTTGGAGACTTTGCTCATATTCCCCACGAAGATCCAATTTACTCAGAAGAATTAATTATTATTGTTAAATAATGTCTGACAATTTTGATTTAAACAATCGACCAATTCCGGACAACCTAATCACGGAGATTGCTAACTATGTTATGGATTACCAAATTAGTTCCCAAGAGGCATTTGAAACTGCTAAGAACTGTTTGATCGACACAATTGGATGTGGCCTGCTTGCCCTGAAATTTCCTGCATGTACAAAATTAATGGGACCAATTGTCTCAGGAACTGAAGTACCTTTCGGCGTAAGTGTTCCGGGAACCAGTTTCAAGTTAGATCCAGTAAAAGCAGCTTTTGATATTGGTTGTGCCATAAGATGGTTAGATTTTAATGATACTTGGTTAGCTGCTGAATGGGGGCACCCCTCAGACAATCTTGGAGCAATCTTGTCCTGCAGCGATTTTGTATCTCAAAAAAGAGTTGCTATTAAAAAACCTCCTATTTTTATGAATGAAGTTCTAGAGATGATGATTAAAGCTCATGAGATTCAAGGTATTTTAGCTCTTGAAAACAGTTTCAATAGGATTGGATTAGATCATGTGGTTCTTGTTAAGGTAGCATCGACTGCTGTTGCAACAAAAATTCTTGGAGGAACAAAAGACGATGTTATTAATGCAATTACACAAGCTTGGGTTGATGGACAAAGCCTAAGGACTTATCGTCACGCTCCTAATACCGGGTCTAGAAAAAGTTGGGCAGCAGGGGATGCAACCAGCAGAGCAGTTAGATTAGCATTGATTAGTTTAACTGGAGAGATGGGATATCCAAGCGTGCTTTCTACAAAAACATGGGGATTTGAAAGTGTTCACATGAAAGGAGAACCTCTTAAAATTCCACAAAAGTTTGAATCATATGTTATGGAAAATATACTATTTAAAATTAGTTATCCTGCTGAATTTCATGCGCAAACTGCAGTTGAAGCAGCTGTAAAACTGCATCCACTTGTAAAGAATAAAATTGATGACATTGAAAGAATAGAAATTGCAACTCATGAATCAGCAATCCGAATTATTTCAAAGGTTGGAGAATTGAATAATCCTGCTGACAGAGACCACTGTCTGCAATACATGATTGCAATTGGTCTTCTCAAAGGCAATCTTAAAGCTGAAGACTATGAGGATGATGTTGCAAAGGATACAAGAATTGATTTTTTGAGATCAAAAATGCATGTAAGTGAGAAAGTACAGTATTCAAAAGATTATCTTGATTCAAAAAAGAGATCAATTGCGAATCAGTTACAAATTTATTTTAAGGACGGGACTGCGACCCCTTGCATTGAAGTTGAGTATCCAATTGGTCACAAAAGAAGAAGAGAGGAGGGAATTCCAATCTTGGAAGAAAAATTTAGACAGAATCTACTTACAATTTTTTCCAAATCAAAATCTGAAGAAATTTTCAGTAAATTATCAGATTTTAATCTTATGAAACACCTTTCAGTAATTGAATTCCAAGATCTGCTTTCAATTTGACACCAATATCTGAGTGAATCTAATTAAAAATATCATATAATGTTGCGCTATGTCGGGTAACACATTTGGTAAAAATTTTTGCGTCACTACCTTTGGTGAGAGCCATGGAAGTGCTTTGGGTTGTATTATTGATGGTTGCCCTCCGCAAGTTGAAATAACTGAAGGTGAAATTCAATCCGAATTGGATAAAAGACGACCAGGTCAATCAAATGTGACCACCCAACGAAACGAAAAGGATAAAGTTGAGATTTTATCTGGTGTTTTCGAAGGGAAAACTCTAGGAACTCCGATTGGACTAATTATAAAAAATGAAGATCAAATTTCCAGTGATTACTCTAATTTAAAAAATACTTTTAGGCCTAATCATGCTGATCTAACATATTTTGCTAAATATGGTCATCGTGATTATAGAGGTGGAGGGAGGTCAAGTGCTCGTGAAACAGCAATGCGAGTTGCTGCTGGAGCTATTGCAAAGAAATTTTTAAAATCTAGAGGTATTGATGTCACTTGTTTCGTATCACAGATCGAAACTATTATTGCTGAGGAAATAAATATAGATTACATAAACAAAAACAAATTCTTTTTTCCAGATGCAAGTAAAATAAATTTACTAGATGATTTATTTGAAAATCTAATTAATCAAGGTGATTCAATTGGGGCTAAATTAACTGTATTAGTAAAAAATTGCCCACCTGGTTTAGGTGAACCAGTATTTGATAAGTTGGATGCAGATTTAGCTAAAGCAATAATGAGCATAAATGCTGTCAAATCTGTTTCGATTGGTAACAGTCAAAACATTGCTAAATTGAGGGGTTCGGAACTTCGAGATGAAATAAGTTCAAAAGGTTTTTCATCCAATAACTCTGGTGGGATTCTCGGGGGAATCTCAAATGGAGATGATATCAATATTGATTTTATGATTAAACCAACCTCCAGTATTAGCAAGCCAACTAAATCAATTGATGAGCAAGGCAATGAGGTTGATTTGGAGATTAAAGGTAGACACGATCCATGTGTTGGAATTCGTGCAGTACCTATTGCTGAGGCAATGGTAAATTTAGTTTTAATTGATCACTTTTTGAGGAATCAAGCTCAATGCGGACATATTGAGCAAAATCTGCCGTTCGGTGAATAAAATGCATAGTACTCTTTATGACAAACTCTGGAATGAGCATTTTGTGACTTCTTTTGATTCAGGTGAGTCATTAATTTATATTGATAGACATTATTTGCACGAAGTCACCTCACCACAAGCATTTGAAGGTTTGATAAAAAAAAATATCAAACCTTGGAGAGTTGATGCAAATATTGCTACTCCTGATCATAATGTGCCCACTCTTAGAACAGAAGGTTTTGCTATAGAATCAATTGATGATGAAATTTCTAAAATTCAAGTAAAAGAACTAGACAAAAATTGTGACCGCTTTGGCATTAAACAATTTGATATTAAATCTTTAAATCAAGGAATTGTTCATGTTATAGGTCCGGAATTGGGTTATACACTTCCTGGAATGACTATTGTTTGTGGGGATTCGCATACTTCAACACATGGAGCATTTGGATGTCTAGCAATGGGTATTGGCACTTCAGAAGTTGAGCATGTTTTAGCAACTCAATGTTTAAAAATATCAAAACTTAAAAATATGAGAGTAAATTTTGAAGGTATTCCATCTCCTGACATTACCTCAAAAGACGTTATTCTTTTTCTTATTAGAACAATTGGTGTATCTGGTGGGAATGGCCATGCCATCGAGTTTGCCGGTTCATATATTGAAAATATTTCTATGGAAGCAAGGATGACAATTTGTAATATGTCAATCGAGGCAGGAGCAAAAGTTGGATTGATAGCACCAGATCAAACTACTTTTAATTATCTCAAGAAATCATCAAATCTGCCCAGAGAATTATTAACAACTGCAATAGAATTCTGGTCAACACTCAAAACAGATCCTGATGCCAAATTTGATAAAGAGATTACTATTGATGTTTCTAAAATTAAACCTCAAATAAGTTGGGGAACTTCTCCAGAAATGGTAATTGACTTTGATGAAACGATACCTTCATCTTCGACTAGAAAAGAAAATCAAAAAAATTTTGAAAATGCGAGAAAATATATGGGTATTAAAGATGAAAAAAAACTTTCTGACCTCAAATTTGATCGAGTTTTTATTGGATCTTGTACCAATTCAAGAATTGAAGATCTTAGAGA
>MDTA01051182.1_pt1 | contig 27537 bp, 19 predicted proteins | sample 811151 | NCBI WGS metagenome assembly MDTA01 (sample SAMN05326648, study PRJNA326480) | marine metagenome | isolation source: seawater | place: Indian Ocean: South | collected 2010 | reverse complement strand
CGCTCCAGGAGCATCAAAATCTGGACTAAATCCAGAATATCTAGCCGAATAATCATATCCTGGAAGCATCATGCCTTCGTTACGAGAGAATGAACCACTTAAGTTTTGGACTCCCATAGCAAACCTTAGAATATGCTCAAGAGGGTTAATGTTCCAATCTCTTTTTTCCTTTTCATCCTCCTCTTCAATATTTCCAAACCCATCTCTCCTTTCGTTACTCACATTTCTATTTGAGGCCTTCTTTGGTCGCTTGTTGTTAATTTCCTTTAAGTATGGAACTTTATTGTAAAGCTTTACAAAATTCGCTTGGCCATTAAGACTGAGGTTACGAGAGTTTTGGATAGTTGCCCCAAGAGTGTCTTGTGCAAAAGGCGCCCTATCCCATCTGAATGAACTTTGATATCTAGCATCTCCAGAGATAAAGTCACAAAGTGGAATCTTATCGAATGGAAGCTTATATGATCCGTTTGCATTGTGGTTGTAATTTGTAATCTCACCTGCATTCATCAGGTTAGTTTTAACTGTATCGATATAAAATTGATACGCCTCCTCATCCTCTCTGTCTATAACACCAGCAGGTTCACCAACAAACGCCGTCGCCTGTGCAGCGTAATCGAACTTCAATGCAGAAGTAAGGTCGTATTTGAATATGTAGTTTCTAGTCCAATTCCAAGTCTTAAGCACCTGCGTATTTATCAGAAGTGGAGTCTCCACACCCAGCAACTCAAAAGTGTTATTTCTCACCCTGCTAGTCTCATAGATTCTCTGCATTTGAGAGTTCACGCTCACTTGCTTAGGAGCTAAATAGAAATTGAATTCTGTCAACCAATCGAAGATCTTCAGCTTCTTCAGGAAACCAATATTACCAAATGGCTTGTATTGCTTGGGTCTGTTTTGCCAGTTATACTGTAGACCTCCTCTGTGTTCTCTGTTGATTTGGAATTCAGTATTAATATCTCTTCTATACTGCTCATTAAAGCTGTAGTTAGCACTGAAATTGCTAATCTTTAAGAATGACAACGGGCCTGTTCCATTTGAGCCTCCTCTTCCTCCTGCACCTCTGCCTGCCATATTCCCTCCATTCATAGCGCCGCCTCTTTGAGAGCTAACTACATTCTTCCCCTTCGAAGTCTTAGAGTCACTAGCTCCTGACGCATCACTTCCTCTCGAGTTTCTATCTCTAGAACCATTTTTTTTCCCTCCGCCCTGCGGATTTATTTTAATGCTAGAGAAGTTGATACTCCTAAGAGTATTAACCGACTCCGTCTTCTCCATCCTTTCTGTAGGAAGGTCTAAATCCACCATTTCAAGGTCAGGCCTTAGAGGGTCAAACTGAGGAGTAGAAACTTGGTTGGAGTAGCCCAAATACATCGGGAGTTGCAGTCCCAGCTTAGAAGGTAATAATTTCCCAAGTTGAATAGTTCCATTTGCATCAATTCCCTTGATAGTTTCCCTTGATCGTTCCTGAACTCTCTCTTCTAATCCTCCCCATCCTGGAGTAGACATATTTGCAGCTAGGTTTACATTACCTAGATCTGCTAGCGTCGCGTTCATCCTAGCTACAGCTGCCCAACCTCCTTCTTCATTAAAGTCAGCTAATCTTAACTCATTAGCCCAAACCACAGCGCATTTATCTAATCCATCATCAGCATATGGGAATACATTGGTGTCCTTATCGGGATTCCTGACACCAATCATTACCATAACTACGTTAGCAAGGTTTGGATTACCCTTTACAGACATCCTTGCCCCCGATTCAGGATCCAATTCTGTGTACTCCATAAATATTGGAGTATCAACAGGACGGGAAACCTTTAGTGTTTGGAGCTTCTTCAGCTCAATATCCATTTCGTTTGCCTCAGGCCAAATAAGCTCGTCATCCGACGTATACCAAGGCGTTACAGTAAGGGGGATTTCGTACTCGTAATAGTTTGCGTCAAAATCAGACCCAAGCCTTACAAACGCAGATAGATCGCCGTCATTCAAATTAGACCCATCGGCACCAGGCTCAGCGTGGAAGTACATCTTCAGCCTCTTGTACATCCTCATATCGTAGTTGATATTCCTGTACGCCCCCCGTGCATCTCCATCAGCCAAGTCACAAACCTCGAGCGAAAGCGATTGCTCGTTTAACCTCCTAGCATTGACAGCTGCCACATCGATCTCACGAATAATCCCTGGAGGCGTCAAATACGGAACTGGCTCCCTGTTTCCATTCTCCTCAATGTTTACAGCGCTCAAATTAAAAGCGGTAGCCGATGGATCCTCAGGCTCAACTTCTTGTGCGCCCGCTAAGCTTCCAACGTACTTACGCCACTCACCACGAATAAGCTCCATCCTCGCAAACCTCAGAGTAACCGGCTGAGTCCAACCCTTCATGTATAGCCTCATAAACCTGATAGACCTGAAATCTGAAATCGATCCAACCCTTGTCTCGAACTCCCTCACTGGGATCTTGAATTGGTACCACTTGATAGGCCTTTGATCATTTGATGTTGCACTTTGGCTTAAAGTCTCATAAACGTCAGTTATATAATTAGATCCCACATTGATCTCGCCCAAATCACTTGGCCTCAACGAAATCTTGTATTGGTAATAACTCTCAATCGTTCCAAGCGTGATGTCCTCATTAATATCCTCAGTATTTGGATACGTAGTCGAAGTGATAGGATACCCATTAGGCGAGGCAGTGTTAGAGTTACCCTCGTAACGGCTGAATTTCTTGTAACGCTCAAGAATATTCAGATCGTTTGCTTGAGCTTGAGGAGTTCTGAAATACTCGAAGTCATCCGCAGACGGGTCATTTTCAATAATAGATAGAGCCTCAGGAGTTAGGCTACCCGACACTTCCAAATCTTCAAGCCACTCGCTAAAGAATTCCCTTTCATCCTCAGAATTCATTCCGTCAATACCGACATCCTGCATCTCGTAAGAACCTGAAGTATTATCAAATGCATTTACAACATTAAAAATCGATGGGTCCGGATAAATTGCTAATGCACTAGTATCTGTGTCTTGGTCAGGGTTGTTTATCGACGGCAGGCCATTCTCAAATTCAAGCTGACTATCATTAAGTACATCCTCACTCACATTACCAAGGTTAATGTATAAATCACCACCCGTTGTATTCTCTGAATCCTCATTGAAAGGATCCATAACCCAAAACTGTATGTACTCAATATTCGCCGACTCGAAATCCGTAGTAGTCAGCGCTCGCTGAATTCCACCCCAACGCGTCCCTGGATCCTCTAAGTAGCCCTCTTCAGTGAATCCTGATGCTATACCTGGCTCTCCATCTGCTGGTAGATAATTATAAGGACCTCTTTCATTGGGCCAAAACGTCATATCAAAAGTTGGGATATTTCTGGGTGTACCCGGCTGATAATCTCTGTTAGGGAAGATCTCCTGCTCGAGGATCTGCCTCATCCTGTGGTCGTGTCTAACCTCATTACTTACTTGGCCATCCTCTAGTCCTGAGCCAGTGTAAAATGCTGGATCGATCGTATACCAAGACATCCCCGCACGGTTGTAGTTGTATACCGGCGAAGCTTCTATCGAGCCTTCAGGGAAAAGAGATTCTTGAAGTTTAGGCGTTGAAGCAAGAAACCACCTAGAAACCGATCTGATATCGATAGTCGATTGAGACCCCTCAAAGTCATCGATATATGCATTACCCTCATCACCAATAGCTCTACTATGACCCGGAATAAGGTAAGCTCCCTCAGCGCTCAAATCAATTGTAGACGTCGCAGATGTCTCGTAAAACGGAAGCTTATCTACAATTTTTGTAAGCAATCTGCTATCAGTCTGCCAAGAGAAATCCGTTCCCAAAATAGTATTATTTACCGGCTCGTCACCTATATCCACCTTCTGTGTTAGAGGACGCTCCCTCATATTCAGGACGGTCGCACCAATGGTGAAATCATCGCTGGCTACATAGTCAAACCTAGTACCAAGTAGAGTCTTAGTTTGAATGTTGAACATGGAGTTAGATTCGAGTGACACTCTGATGGTTTGGCCTGACTCGAGTAATCCATCATTGATGATTCTAACTCTTCCCAGATTGTAATCAACCGTGTAGTCTCTGTTTTCCTCAAGCCTTACACCCCCTGCAGTTACAGTAACTGAGCCTTCTGGAACGTTAAGAGCGTTAAGCGAAATCTCAGACGAACTCTGCGATTGGAACTGACCCTTTATGTAGTACCTATTTAGTGAGGGAATCTGCTGAGCCGCTGTCTTCGTACTATCGTAAAGTGGGTCGAAAACAAGAGTATGTATAAGCGATTCCGCAAGGTTAGGATCGCTAACCCTATCGTTAATTTCATTCCTCAAATTATCTCCAAATGGCTCAACAGAAGGGAAGAAAATTCTACCATTTTGCGAGTTTATAGTACCTCCCTGAGTGGCAGCATTATCTACATAGTCGAATACACCATCCTGTTGAGCCATGGTATTTATATCCATTCTGTCAAGCCCCAGAAGCTGAAGAAGCAACGTGCCATCAAGCGGAGCACGCGGTATGTAGTTTAAATCAACACCTGTCGATGGATCATTATACCAAACATCTAGCCTGAAGTCCTCCTGACTTAGGCCAAATGCTTGCATGCTGTAAACGTTCTTCATCATTCCCTCCCATAGAGGCGATGGATCTCCATTATCAAGATCGAGCTGAGTAACAGACGACTTAAGCATTTTAAGAACTAGAGAGCCTGGCGCTGTATACCCATCTTGTGCAAGAGTCCCGACTTGATAGGTTTGGCCATCCAAAGTATACTCATATGCAACACCCAATACCTCTGCATTATTCAGAGACTGCCTAAGAGAGATAAAGCCCAGCTTAGAGTTATAAGTGAATTCCGATGCTGTCAATTTCCTAGCATTACCCACACGCTCGTAGTGCACACCCTGTTCAAATCCCATATTCATAGAATTAATAGCAGCGTTAGCTCCTGTAAAAGCCATCACTTCCTGGTTATTCACCAGGTCGTTGAAGATGTCGTTGTTCGAGTTGTTTGCGGCTCTGTTCTGTGTAGGTGTGGTTCCTGCTCCGTCTACCAAAGTAGAAATAGGCAGGTTAGAACTCATGTAATCAGGGTGCTCACCAAGGTCGGTTACAGCGATTACGTTTCGTACATCCTGAGTATTTGCCTGCATATTTACAACCCAAACCTCAATCCTGTTAATCATCACTCCAGAGTTAGGGACTGGAAGACTACGCATTGCGTTATCGTACTGATTTCTGAAGTATTGTGAAAGGAAGTAGTGACGGTTTGCCTCGTAATCGTCAGCTCGGATATTGAAATCTTGGGTTTGGGCTCCGCCCTCTACTTCAATGTCTCTTCGCTCACCCTTCTGCTGAGAAATAATCGTCGAATTGTAAAGACGTCCCCACTGAGTTTCCATCTTTACACCAAACAAACTCTGCGATCCAGTTATCAGCGTTCCCTGTAGAGGCAGGGAAATATTACCCGCTTCGATATTCTTTAAAATGTCGTCTTCCTCACCTTGGAAACCAATATTCATTTGGTTTTCAAAATCGAAAAGAGACTCAGTGTTATATTGGGTCCCAAGTTCAATTTTATCGCCGATTTTTCCAGTGATATTAAGCTGTATCCTTTGATCGAAATCAAAAGTCGTTACCCTCCTTTGCCTTTCCGGTATTCGAGGATTTTCAGTGTTGGAGCTATTAATTCCAAAGGTGATTTCAGCTGAACCCTGGGGGATAATTTCAATTTCATTAGTCCCGAAGAGCATCTCAAACAGCTCGTTGTCAATCTCGAGTTTAGGAGCAAACGCTCTATTTGCCTCGTCGTCCTCTTCTTGAAGCTGATTCCAAAACTCCGTCAAATTCCCATTGATGTCGTAATTGAGAAATTCGTCGAGTGAAAAAAGAGACGAAGGCCTGAATTGTATGGTGTCGCCGATGGTGTGCTGAACGATGTATTGGCCAGTTATTGGATCGTAAACAACTTCATAGTTGAAGTTCCCCGGCCAATCCAAACTAATACCGCCAGTATTTTCCACAGGATTAAAAACATCCTCCTCTCCATGAGGTAGTGGAAGATCAATTTCCGTGGAATCATTTTCTTCGGAAGTTTGGGCGTGAGCGTTTAGGCTGCAAAAAAGCAAAGACAATAGAATGCCATAACTGGCACATATGCTCCCGATTTTATTCACCTATCGTTCGTTTTACAGCTCCTTTAATGCCTGTTTAATCAGGCCTTCCAGCGCAATTGCGCCTTCCGATCTCTGAATAGTTACATCTAGAACCTTTTCCACACGTTTTTTGTCAAAGCCTAAAGAAGTCAAAGCAGATAACGCTTCTTTCTTAATTGTATTGTGCGGCGAAGATATTTTAGATACTGTCCCAGTAGACCCAGTATCTACACCAACTTTATCCTGAAGGTCAATTATTATTCTCGATGCTGTTTTAGCACCTATGCCTTTTACCTTTTTCATAGAGTCAACATCACCCGATGCAATCACCTCTGAGGCGGTAGCTGAGTCCATTGCTGATAGGATCATTCTTGCGGTATTTGCCCCCACTCCACTTACCCCTAATAACAGCAAAAATAACTTCCTTTCTTCTACAGTAGCAAAGCCATAAAGAGTTTGGGCATCCTCCCTAACTACTAAATGAGTATGTAAAAACAAATCCTCCTTATTGGGAATAGATTCGAAAGTAGTCAAGCTAATAAGCACCATATATCCAACTCCACCGCAGTCTATCACTACATGTGTAGGATACTTCTCAACTAATCTTCCATGCAGGTGATAAATCATTACAAGTTTTTATTTTGAGCATCAACTACCGCAAGCCTTACCATATCTACTATCTCTTTAGCTGTTGAACCTTGTTGAAGAATGTGGAATGACTTCTTCATCCCCAATAGTACAGGACCTTGCGCCTCTAAACCACCCATTTCCATAAGCAGTTTATATGAAATATTACCCGCCGCCAGATTTGGGAAAATTAATGTGTTTACCCTGCGCTTGTGCAACATCGAAAACGGATAAGACTCTCCTAATAATTCTTGATTAATGGCAAAGTTTGCTTGAATCTCTCCGTCTACAATTAGATCTGGATGATCCCTATGCAAAATCTTAGCTGCCTCAGCCATTTTTTCTGCATCTGCTCCCTTAGATGAGCCAAAATTTGAATAGCTCAACAACGCAATCCTAGGCACAATTCTCAATCTTCTAACCGCCTCTGCCATCAATAACGTGATCTCAACTATTTCCTCAGCAGATGGATTAACATTTACAGTGGTATCAGCAAAGAACATAGGGCCATGCTTAGTTTGGAGTATATACATCCCTGCAACCTTATTTACGCCCTCAGCCTTACCAATTACATGTAGTGCTGGCTTGATTACGTTAGGATAGTTCCTAGTTAAACCGGACACAAGTGCATCAGCCTCACCTGTTTCAACCATCATTGCTCCAAAATAGTTTCTTTGGCGCATGTTCCTCTCTGCCTCAATAGCTGTTAAGCCATTTCTCATCCTTTTTTCATAAAGAATTTTTCCATACCTAGCTCTTCTTTCTTCTTCAGCATCTGAACGAGGATCAATTATTATAGCTGAACCAAGCTTTAAACTGTTATCCGCGATAATTGATTCTATTTTATCTCTTCTTCCTATTAGAATTGGATGAGCAATTCCTTCATCTACAGTTTGTTCAGCAGCTTTCAATACCTTGTAATGCTCTGCCTCAGCAAAAACAACTCTTTTAGGATTCTTCGTTGCTCTATTGCTAAGCGATCTAGAAAAGTTAGTTGCCTGGCCTAGTCTACGAAGAAGTGTTTGCTCATACGAAGCCCAATCTGTTATTGGCACCCTTGCAACTCCTGATTTAATCGCAGCTTTTGCAACTGCTGGAGCAATTGCAGAAATCAATCTTGGATCAAGAGGTTTAGGGATAATCATGTCTCTACCAAACACTAAAGACTGCTCATCATAAGCCTCACTTACTTCATCAGGGACAGATGCCTTTGCAAGAGACGCAATAGCTCTAACAGCTGCAAGTTTCATCTCATCATTAATGCAAGTCGCTCGAACGTCTAATGCACCTCTGAATATAAAGGGGAAGCCTAGTACGTTATTCACCTGATTTGGATGGTCACTTCTACCAGTAGCCATAATGACATCTTCTCTTGCCTGAATAGCTTCATTATATGGGATTTCAGGCTCAGGATTTGCAAGTGCAAACACTATCGGATTTTCTGCCATAACCTTTATCATTTCAGCATCCACAAGTCCTCCTTTGCTTAATCCTAAGAAAACATCAGCTCCTTCAAATGCTTCTAATAATGAAGAATATGAATTCTTTGTAGCAAACTCTTGCTTGCGCCCATCGAGATCTTGCCTTTTGCTATTTACATGACCCTTGCTATCAAATACAGCAATATTCTCCTTCTTTAGTCCCAGCTTTATATAGAGATCTAAACAAGACATCGCTGCAGCTCCTGCACCACTTACTAAAATTCTAACATCCTTAATATCTCGGGCTGTAAGTTCTAATGCATTTAATAATGCAGCAGCAGAGATAATTGCAGTGCCGTGTTGATCATCATGCATTACAGGAATATCTAATTCATCCTTAAGTCTTCTTTCTATTTCAAATGCCCCTGGGGCCTTGATATCCTCAAGGTTAATCCCACCAAAAGTTGGAGCAATTGCCTTCACTGTAGACACAAAGTGATCTACATCTGTAGCATCGACCTCTATATCAAACACATCAATATCAGCGAATACTTTAAATAGTACACCCTTCCCCTCCATAACAGGCTTACCTGCTACAGGCCCTATGTCTCCTAATCCTAATACTGCAGAACCATTACTAATTACTGCAACTAAATTTCCCTTTGAGGTATATTTATATACGTCATCCGGATTTTCAGAAATGGCAAGACAAGGCTCAGCCACACCAGGGCTGTATGCAAGCGAAAGGTCCCTCTGAGAGCTGTAAGGCTTTGTAGGAACTACTTCTATTTTACCCTTTCTACCACGCGAGTGATAGTCAAGGGCTTCCTTTTTACTCGGTGGATGCATATATGATTATTTCGCTACAACAAATCGATTAGTTGAAGCAACAACTCCATTTACTTCTATCGTTGTGAAGTACAAACCTGGAGCGTATTCAGAATCTCTAATCAACACTCTCCCTGTTGAAGTTAGGTTCTCAAATGATCCAATGATTTTTCCAGATATATCTCTTGATACAATTCTACCAATCTTACCTGAAGGAATATTGTAATCTATTATACCTTCTCCGTGTAAGGGATTAGGGTATACTGTAGAAATCGTCGCAACACTTTCTTCTAAGTATCCTACTTTAGCTGTGGCAGTGATTACATAAGTGATAGTAGCACACGTACCAAACCCTTCATTTCCTACAGGGTGCATACAGTACTCAATAGTAGATGTTCCAGTAACTCCATTTGGATAGAAATACGCCACGAATGAGGTGTCAACTGAATTTTGAGGGATACTAACTAAGAAACCTGAATTTGTTGATGAAGCATCAGTTCCATAATCGTAACAAATAGGTCCCCAGCAGAATTTCTCATATGAACCAGGTACTGGGTTTTCCTCAGTTGAAAGTACATAAGGATAGTTATATGGATCAACTAGGTCTACATAGTTTCTAGTACACATTAAGTCTACTGTACCAAACTGGTTATTAGCCACATCCCAATGCACTGTAAGCTCTCCATTTGTAAGAGTGTCCAGAGCAACATAAATGGTGTCTGTTTCAACTGTAATCTCAGGTTGTGCGATTACTGAACCTGTCGCTAAAAAGAATAGCGACATAAATAGTGTTTTTACTTTGGTACGAATCATGTATGCGAAGTTAAGGCATAGTAAATGAGTAGAATGCCGTTTCTTTGTAACATATCTCAATAAATAGGAAATGAAATATCTTTACTTTTCTCTTATACTGGCTTTAGGTTTTAGCGCAAGCTGTGAGGCTCAAACAGTTGCCTCAGTAAACCTTAAGAACCTTGAGGGAATTACCACAAACACTGCGGATTTAGTAGGGAATGGTAATCCAACAATTGTTTGTTTTTGGGCAACATGGTGTAGCCCATGTAAGAGAGAGCTAAATAATTACATGGACTATTATGCTGATTGGCAAGATGAAACAGGAGCTCAAATCATTGCAGTAAGCATTGACGATTCTCGTTCAATGAGTCGTGTTGCGCCGTTTGTAATGAGTTCTGGATGGGAATACGAGGTGTTACTTGACCCAGGAAGAGATTTTGCAAGAGCTATGCAAGTAATCAATGTGCCTCATACATTCCTAGTAAATGGTGAAGGTGAAGTTGTTTGGACGCATAACAACTATGCAGAAGGAGATGAGGAAGAGCTTTATGAAGAGCTACTTAAACTAGTAGAATGAAAAAACTTGTTGTTGTTTTAGGCGCATTTGTTCTAGTGTGTTTTTCTTCTTTTGGGCAAGAGGAGAAGGACCATGGCGTAGTAACGGGCAACGTTAGTATGCTATTCCAATCCTATCAAGAAGACACTTTAATTGGCGCAGTTGTTCCGCCAGCTAAAACTGGTTTCAATGCTTTTGCTAATCTCATATACACTCAGGGAAATTTTTCTGCTGGAATAAGATATGAATCATATCTAAATTCAGTTCTAGGTTTTCCCGGAAGATTTAAGGGGACTGGCATAGGCTACAGATTTGCTAGGTATGAAGACCGTGAAAGAGGGGTGGATGTTACTGTAGGTAATTTCTATGAGCAGTTTGGTAATGGGGTGTTATTGAGATCGTATGAAGCGCGTGATTTAGGTTTAGATAACGCTCTAGATGGCATGAGACTTATACTAACTCCAATCGATGCTTTAAGGATGAAAATAATTTATGGAAGGCAGAGATTAGACTTCGACGACGGGCTCATTAACGGGGATGGAATTGTTAGAGGTTTCAATGCTGATTTGAGTTTAAATGATCTTTCAGACAAGTTTGCCAACTCTAAACTTAGAATCACTCCTGAGTTTTCATTTGTAAGCAGATTCCAACAGGGAAGCAATATTGTAAAAGACACTTTAATTCTGGAATTACCTGAAAACGTAGCTGGATGGGATGTAGGATCTCAGTTTCAGCTTGGCACATGGAGAGGTGGTGTGAATTACACGAAGAAAATCAACGATCCATCAGCAGACAACGGCTACATATATAAAGATGGTGAAGCACTCATGTATTATCTATCAGGCAATGTGAAAAAGGTAAGTTTCCTATTTCAGAGATCTACAACTGACAATATGAGCTTTAGATCAGATAGAGATTTGCTTCTTTTCGATGCTCCAATCAATAATATTCCAGCAATCACTAAGCCTCATACATACAATTTGGCTGCTACTTTATATCCATATGCGACAGTAATTAATGGTGAGTCTAGCATGAGAGGAGAGCTTTACTACTCTCTTCCAAGAGGATCTAAACTCGGTGGAAAGTATGGGACTAAGTTCAGCTTAGTGTACGCTGCTGCTTATAGCCTAGACACCACTCACTTGGCAGGAGTAGAAGGTATTGTAAATGGATATGAAAGGAATAGTTGGGGATTTGGAGATACTTTAAACGTTCAGGATATCAGCTTTGAATTTGAGAGGAAGATCTCAAAGAATTTGAAGTTTAAGGGTATGTATATGAATCTACTGTTCAACACCCTTGCAACTCCTGTAACCACTGACTTTAAAGGGATTGTAGACGCTGACATCTTTGTACTAGAAACTCAAATCAAGACTAAAAAACGACAGAGTTTAAGGACAGAATTTCAAGTGTTAACTACAGATCAGGACAAAGGAGACTGGGCTACAGTGATTGCAGAATACACATGGAGCCCTCACTGGTTTGTAGGTTTAATTGATCAGTACAATTATGGGAATCCAGAGGAATCTAAACGCATACATTATGTGTACGGATCCGCTGGATATATTAATGGTCCACACAGACTAAGTATTGGCTACGGAAAAAGGCGAGAAGGAATATTCTGCGTAGGCGGTGTATGCCGTGCTGTACCTGCATCTAACGGTTTTGAAGTAAGCTTTACATCTAGTTTTTAATGATGCAACCTATCTTTAGTGAGATTCGTCTAAATATTACCTATTTTTGTATGATATTACTCTGAATTAGAAATCATTAAATAATTATAACATGAAGCAATTCTACATGCTTTTCGCAGCTTTAACTCTTGGATTTGCTGCCCAAGCTCAACTGCCAGATGGAAGTGTCGCTCCTGATTTTACCGCTACTGATATTGACGGTAATGAATGGAATCTATACAGCCTTCTAGACGAAGGAAAAACTGTTATTTTAGATTTTTCTGCTACATGGTGTGGCCCTTGTTGGAGTTACGCTCAATCTGGAGTGCTTGAAGATTTACACGCTGCATTTGGTCCGAATGGAACAGATGACTTAATGGTGTTTTATTTAGAGTCTGACGACACAACTACTCCTGCTGATTTAAACGGAACAGGAACAGCAACAACTGGTGATTGGGTGTCTATAACTAACTTCCCAATAATTGATAACGCTGGAAGTATTTTTGACTCTTACTCAAACTCTTACTACCCAACTATTTACACTGTTTGTCCCGGGGATTACACTCTTGTTGAATCTGGCCAAGGGACTTTCGATCAACACCTTGCTGCTGCTTTCAGTGGTTGTGGGAACACAATTAGCGGTGCTGCTCCAATGATGACTTACACTGGTGAGACGTCATCTTGTGGTGGTGCTAACTGGGGCGCTTCTGCAGATATTAACAATATGGGTTCTGAACCAGTATCAGCTATGACGTTCGCAATTGAGCTCAATGGTGTATCTCAACCAGATGTCAATTGGACTGGATACCTTAATTCAGGCAATACAGAGTCAATAGATTTAGGAACATACGCTGCAACTGGGACTCTTGACATCTCTCTTGTTGAGGTTAATGGAAATGACTGGGAAGCTCACAAATCTGTAGACATTGTTGGTTCAGTTGAATCAACTACTTACGTCCAAGTTCGTATTATGACTGACAACTGGCCAGAAGAGACTGGTTGGGCCATCCAAGATTCAAACGGTGGAGTTGTTGCAGGTGTTGACGTCGGTACATACTCAAACCAACCGAACACTCTTCAAATTGCAGATGTTGCTCTTGACCTTAACGAGTGCTACACGTTCACAATGATTGATACTTACGGTGACGGTTTATATGCTTCACAGTGGGGAAACTACGCTGACGGTTACGCAGAAATTGCATCAATGGATGGAGAAACTCAGCTTTCTCTTGTTCTTGATTACCAAGGTGCATCAGGTGTTGAGTTCGCTGAGCTTGTAATCGGAATGGAAGCTACTACTCAAACAAACGTAATTGAGAACGAGCTGACTGCTTCAGTAAACGTATACCCTAACCCATTCAATGGAAACACTACCCTTACATTCACTGCAGTTGAAGCTGGCGATGCATCTATTGTAGCATACAACTTAGTTGGTGAAAAGGTAATCGACATGAATCTTGGTTCTGTTGCTGCTGGAACACAGACGGTACAGTTAGATTTTACTTCTTTGAATTCAGGAATTTACCTACTAAGCGTAACTACTGCTGGTGAGACTACTACTCTTAGAGTAACGAACACTCACTAATAGAAAATAATATTTAGAAATCCGCGTCTTGTATCTAGAATTCTAGAGTACAGGCGCGGATTTTTCTTACTTACCTGTTTAAACGAGAAATGAAACGACTATTCTTTATATCAACGATTATCATTGCTTTTACATCTTGTGATGAAATTGATGATCCAATCATTCCGTTTGATGGTGCATACAACACTGTTCTTTACGGTGAACCTCCCGTATTAACGGTTTCAGAACAAACAGGTAAAAACATCTTGATTGAGGACTTTACTGCACACCAATGTGGCAACTGTCCTCAAGCTGCTGTTATAGCAGATGACATTATGTTTAATGACCCAGAAAACGTATTTGTCCTTGCTATTCACGCTGGAAATTTAGCAATCACAAATGAAGATTATCCCACTAACTGGACCTGTGATGAGGGGGATGTTTTTTGGAGTCAATTAGATTTCCAAGCTAACCCTATTGGAAGAATCAATAGAATTGGAGGGCCTGGAAATTTCTTTTCTCCTGGAGAATGGGAAGATCAAGTGTCTTCAGAAATACAAAAAGACACTCCTATTGAATTAGTACTGGAAACTGAATGGCACCCAGAAGCTGGACACTTAAATATTCACGTTCGCGGTCTATATTTTTCTAACGAAGTTTCAGGTGATCACAGGTTATCTATTCTAATTGCTGAATCTCACCTGATTGGCCATCAGCTATACTATGGAAACGATCCTGAGCAAGTAACTGATTATGAATTCAATCACCTTCTAAGGGGTAGCGTTACTGGCGCAAATGGACTTGTTGCAATTAGCGACCCTCAAGAGGGCGATTACTTTCAGGAAGACTATACGTTTAACTGGAACGATGAATGGGTTTTTGAAAATTCATCAATAATTGCAATTGTAAGTAACGAAGACGGTTACGTGATAAATTGCTTGGGCAAGCACTTAAGTGAATGATTCCATTTAGGAGCATAACACTAATTGGCTGTCTTTTTCTCCCTTTTCTTATTTGGGGGCAAACCCCAGACATCCACCCACTAAAATTTAATGGTGGACTTATTTGTGGCACAACGCTATCTCAAGTTCATGGAGATGGTGTAGGTGGTTTTAATAAAATCAGCTACAACTTTGGAGCTACTGTTGAAATTGAAAATCAGGAAAGAAAGGCACTTCTGCTAAGCGTGATATACAATAATAAAGGAAGTAGACGCCCGCCTAATCCGCAAAACGGAGATTACGAAACTTGGGCTTATCAGTTTACATATATAGACCTTCCTGTAGTTTATAGTTTCCCATACAGCTTAGTGGAATTTCAAGCCGGACTGCAGCCTTCTGTTTTTTTAAAAGGAGAAGAGAACTTCGACAATAACGGTTATATAGAAACAGGACTTCCTCTAAAGGACTTTGATTTAAGCGCAGTAATTGGGGCTCGAATTGAGTACGGAGACAGAACATATATCCATTCTAGACTCACTCAAAGCATTATACCTATAACTCCACTCCCTGATAATCCAAGTGGAACATGGACTACAAGGATGAGAAATATGACGCTTGAACTCGGCGTTACAATCCTTGTCTCTAAAATAAACTAGGCCTCCGCATAATACTTATAGAACAAAGGGATCGTTTCAATTCCTTTAAAATAATTGAACACACCGTAGTGCTCGTTAGGTGAGTGAATCGCATCTGAGTCTAAACCAAACCCAAATAAAACTGTCTTTAGTCCTAGTATTCTTTCAAAAGAAGCCACAATAGGAATAGAACCTCCTGACCTTACAGGGATGGGCTCCTTGCCGTAAGTGTCTTGCATTGCTTTTGATGCGGCCTTGTAAGCAGGGCTGTCAGTTGGGGTTACCGCTGGTGCCGCGCCGTGCATTGGAGTGATTTTTACGCTAACTGACGGAGGTGCGATTTTTTCGAAATGAGACATGAATTGCTCCGTTATCTTTTCGAAGTCCTGATGAGGAACAAGTCGCATGCTGATTTTAGCAGTTGCAATCGAAGGGATTACTGTCTTTGCACCCTCACCTGTGTATCCACCCCAAATTCCGTTTAAGTCTAGTGTAGGCCTGATGCTCATACATTCTGGTGACGAGTATTGAGGCTCGCCCTCCGTTCCACCTATGCCTATGCTTTTCTTGTAAGCCTCTTCGCTAAATGGTGCTCTGGCCATCGCCTCACGTTCATCAGTTGACAGCTCAAGAACATCATCGTAGAAACCGTCTACTGTGATTCTTTGGTCTTCATCTTTTAATGAAGCAATCATCTCGCAAAGGATATTAATGGGGTTAGGGGCAGCTCCTCCGTAAAGACCGCTGTGAAGGTCGCGATTAGGTCCTGTGATTTGGACTTCAACATACGCAAGCCCGCGAAGGCCAACACAAATTGAAGGTGTGTCGTTTGCGATAATACCAGTGTCGCTAACTAGAACCACATCTGCTGCTAGTTTTTCCTTGTGCTCTTCGAGAAAATCATCGAGGTTATCTGATCCGACCTCTTCCTCTCCTTCGATAATGAACTTGATGTTACATGGCACGTCACCCGATGCTACCATTGCTTCGAGAGCTTTTACATGCATGAACATTTGGCCTTTATCATCACACGCTCCTCTTGCAAAAATTGCTCCCTCAGGGTGAATCGGGGTTGTTTTAATAATGGGCTCGAAAGCTGGGTTGTCCCAAAGCTCAATAGGATCCGCCGGTTGCACATCGTAGTGACCATATACAAGGACAGTAGGCGCACTCTCATCCACCTTATACTCGCCAAACACAATTGGATGACCAGGAGTGGCCATCACTTCTACATTAATCGCTCCTGCTTCAGTTAGCAAATTTGCAACTGCCTCTGCGCATTTTTGAACGTCACCTGCGTAAGCCGGATCTGCAGAAACTGACGGTATGCGAAGAAGGTCAAACAATTCATCCAACATACGTTGGCGATTTTCAGATAAATATGCTTTCATGTCCATGCCCCGAAGGTACAACGCACCTCTCAACCTATCTTCGCAATATGACGAGAAAAGGCCTACCAAATTTCGATAATACGGAACTTGCTTTTCGCCATCTATCAGATAGTGACCTAAGAAGAGGTAAGATGCTTTTCAGCTTGTTAAGCAGACCTGGATTAGTGGCAGTTGGAAGTGTATTTGCTAGAATTGCTCTTGCACTTAGAATTCCTATTGGTTGGGTTATAAGACCGACCGTTTACGCTCAGTTTTGCGGAGGTGAAACCATTGAAGAAAGTGATTCAACTATTGAAATGCTTTATAAAAATGGTGTGAAAACCATCCTCGACTATAGCGCTGAAGGAGCTACAACAGAGGAAGAACTAGATAGTACTTGTTCTGAAATTTTAGCAGCCGTTTCTGCAGCTTCCGATGACCCTAGACATGCCTTTTCTGTGTTTAAACCTAGCGGACTTTCTCTTTATGGATTGCTCGCTAAATCTCCAGATGATTTCACTTTACAAGAAGAAGAATCTTGGGGAAAAGTTGTAAGACGTATCAGAACTATTTGCTCTTCAACTGCTGATGCTGGTGGCAGAGTTTTAATCGATGCTGAAGAAAGCTGGATTCAAGACAACATTGACGAAATAGCTAATGCTATGATGAATGATTACAACAGAGAAAATGCTATAGTATTTACTACCATACAGCTATACCGTCATGATAGGCTAGAATACCTTCACCAGCTTCATAAAAAAGCTGTTGAAGGAGGGTTTAAAGTTGGAGTAAAACTCGTACGAGGTGCTTATATGGAGAAGGAAAGAGAGAGGGCGGAAAAGCTTGGATATCATTCACCTATACAGCCAGATAAAGCATCAACAGATAGAGATTATGATGCTGCGATTGAGTTTTGCCTAGATAATTTGGACGTTTTTGAAATCTGCGCTGGAACACACAATTCCGACAGCACTTTTATGCTGTGTGAGCAAATGCAGAAAAGAGGAATTACGAATGATGATCATAGAATTTCGTTTTCTCAATTGCTAGGCATGAGTGATCAGATAACTTTCAATCTTGCTGCTCACGGTTATAATATTGCCAAGTATGTTCCTTACGGTCCTATTAGAGAAGCTATGCCTTATTTGATTCGTAGAGCTAAGGAAAACACTTCTGTTGCTGGCCAAACAACTCGCGAGCTCTCTCTCATTAAACAGGAAACTGAAAGAAGGTCAAGTTTAAAATGAAATTATCAGTTTCAATTAATATAAGTTTATTTGATCTCAATAGTTGCTGAGCTATACATCCCAAAGCAGCCAAAACCTGAACTTACATTTGAGTAGATAAGATTTGGCTCAGCAAATAAATCGTCTATACTCCACATTTCATACTCATCTAGGCTTTGATAGAATTTCTTCAGTCCTACGCTAACAGATTCTACTATTACTCTTCTTTCAACATCTTCCAGCTCAGGGTCGCTAAAAGCTAATAATTGAATGTTATTCAATCCTTGTGGGTCCGTTGACACAGTTTCATCAGAGACTAAAGCGACAGATCCAAAGGCATATAAGAACTCTTGTCTTGGATCAACTGCGGCAGTTTCAAATAACCAAGAACGCTCCCAATCAGTCCACTCTTCCTTCCAGTCATCATAGTACTTCTGCTCTATGTAAATCATGTAGTTCTCTTGTCTATTGATGTCATTTTGCAGATTGATAGTGTATCTGTCTAAAATGACCTCATCCCAAAGCTGCATGGTATCTGACGCGAGTGAAAATTCTAGCTCTACATTTGGCGTAACAGGCATAGTCGCAGTTGAATTAACTGATTCTAATTCTGGAGCATCAATGCTTAGAGTTATTTCTCCTTCTGGTATGCCAAACTCTTCATCTAAATGAATGTGATATCTATTTTCTTCAAAGTGCTCAGAAGAAAGAGAATGGATTACGTTTCCAGATTCGTCAGTCAACTGAATAACTGCATCACTTATGTATTGAATCGAGTCGTTAAGATTAACGTTTGTCGAAACTTCTACTATTATCTCTTCATCCTGCTCTGCTACTATCAATGTTGCAGCTATTGAAGGATCAATTGGTGGAATGTCTATCTCGTTAGTCATCCCTTCTGTCCACTTTTCGCAAGAAGTTAAAACCAGCGACACTGAAAATGCTATGATTAATATTCTATTCATGATTAAAACTTATAGCGCCAAGCAATTGACGGAATTACTGGAAATAGTCCATATTCAACAACTGCAGCATTTCCATTTATTGAAGTTGTATTAAGCGCAAAGAATGGATTTAGGTTGTTGTAAACATTATACACACTAAAAATCAAGTGCTTTTCTCCTCCTTCATTCGTAGGTCTAACCCTAGCAAGAGACAGATCGACTCTATGATATGGGCTCATTCTATACTCATTTTTCCCTGACGGAACAGTGAATACCGTTTCTAGAACTCCATCTCCATTGGGGTCAGGAATATATGTGCTGAACTCAGAATCAGCCAGTGTAAGAGCTCTGCCAGTACCATAGACTTGAACAAAAGATCCGCTCCATTCATGATTGAAGTCGTGATTAAGAACAACGCTTAAATCATGTCTTCTATCATATGTAAACGGATACCAGTTGCCGCTATTTATATCATCAAATTGTCTGTTAGACCAGCTTAAAGTATAGCCAATCCAGCCTGTGGTTTTGCCATACTTTTTTTGGACTAAAAATTCGCTTCCATAAGAATTTCCAACACCTTGAGTAATCTTTGATTCCCAATCAACTTCTAGATCATTTAAAAAACTTGCACCTTCCTTATAACTCACGAGTCCATCCATATACTTGTAATAACCCTCGATGCTCACTTCAAAATCGCCAAGGGTTTTTGCAAATCCGATAGCTGTTTGCCAGCTGTTTTGGGGAGTAATATTTGCAGTTGAAGGAACCCATAAATCACTTTGGAGCCCCATCCCGTCACTATTTAGTAGGTTAACAAACTGTGTCATCTCAGCATAAGATGCCTTTAGTGCAACATCACCTGGCAACTTGTAGTTTAGTGCTAGTCGCGGTTGAGCTGAGAAGTAACTCTCTCCCTGAACAAATAAACCCGATAGATGTAAGCCTGCATTTACTTTAAGATTTTCTCTAATTTCAAACTCATCTTCTGCGTACAAAAATGATTCGTGAGAATTGATGTTGTCAGGGCCATAAACTGAGTCAATAACAAACTGTTCACCTAAATCAATTTGGATAGCCGATGCAGCTGGGTTGAAAGTGTGGTAAGTATAGTTAGCGCCAAACCTTACCATATGCCGAGGGTTGGGCGTGTAATCGAAATCTAGTTTAGCGCTGTAGTCATTAATATAACTAGTGTTCGTTAAGCTATTTACAATAGTGTCTGCGTCTCTTAGAACAGTAATACCATTGTGTTGGTTATAGTTGTACTTACTGTGATTTATAGTAGCGTTTGAAAAAAGCTTTGGAGTCCAAACGTGGTTCCATCGTATAGCTTCAATTTGATTACTCCAGTTTAAACCCACATCAAGGCCAAAACCATCCTCTTCATTTAATTCAGTTTCTAAACCAAATTTATCCCTGCCATTAAATGCGCTGAAAAACAATCTGTCTTTTTCACTAATCTTCCAATTAATTTTTCCATTGAAATCGTAGAAGTTGTAGGATGGCATAATCATATCAGAAGATGAACCAGCGCTCATTCTAATCAATGGATTGAGTAGTAAATCCAGATATGTTCTTCTTCCACTTAGCATAAATGAAACCTTGTCTTCAATAAGTGGACCTTCAACCGTCAGCTTGGAGGAAATAATTGAAACTGTTCCATCCACATGGTATTCTTTCATATTACCATCCTTCATATGTATCTCTAAGATGGAACTCAATCTTCCACCATATCTAGCTGGATATCCGCCCTTGGTTAGAGTCATATTTCTAACGGCATCCGCATTAAATACAGAGAAAAACCCAAATAAATGGCTAACATTATAAAGAGGAACTCCGTCGAGAAGCATTAAATTTTGATCTGGGGATCCGCCTCTAACATATAAACCGCTTGAACCTTCATTTCCTGATTGAACCCCAGGCATCAGTTGAAGCACTTTTAGCAGGTCTACTTCTCCGCCAATTGCAGGAAGTCTTTTTATCTGATCAATCGGAATCTCAACCTTAGACATTTGAACCTGATCCTCAATCTTAACCGTTTTATTCCCTGTCACAACGGCCTCACTTAGTGTTGTCCCGGGTACAAGATTGAAATCCTTGTATATGTCTTCATTAAGCTCTAACTCGATCCGTTGAGTTGTGTAACCTATATAAGTAACCTGAACCGTATAATTTCCTTCCGGAAGGGTTAATGAATAATAACCATATATGTTTGACACTATCCCTTGCTGTATGTCTTCACAGTAGACTGTTCCACCAATCAACTGCTCACCAGAGTGTGAATCCTGAATGTGACCAGACAGAGTAAAAGTGTTTTGTGCTATAGCTGAGCTAGAGACAATTAGAATTATTAGCGCGGAGAGGATTCTAAACATTAGCAGTCACAATCTTTAGTGTTTACTAAATTGACTTCTGTTATAGTCGAGGTTGAATCAGTTAGAACCACTTTCATAGACTGAATTTCACCTTCTGATTCAAATCTATACCACCGGGGATTTTCCTGGCGGCCACTCTTTGGCATATTTAAATAACCTGTAGCAATCACTTCCTTGACATTTTTGTAATCGATTTCGTTGCATTGCAGTTTACAAGCAATGTCTTTAGTCATTACAACTCCCTTTTTATTAATCTCAGCTCTGATTACATTTTTGGGCAACCAGCTCCAGCTTTTATCACCCGATATAAAATATGCTAATCCTAATCCAATTAATACTCCAAGTAAGTACTTTGAAAGTCGATTCCTAAATTTCATACTTCAAAGCTAACCCCTCCTTACCTTCGAGACATGATTGCAAGCTGCGATTTAACATTTAAATACCATAACTCAGAGCAAGAGCTCGCGTTTCCTGATTTCAACTGCCCTAATGGTGGTCGATTTTTAATCTTAGGCGACTCTGGTTCAGGCAAAACAACCATGCTTCACCTGATGTGTGGGCTTCTAAACGCAAGGACTGGTAAGGTTGAGATTAATGGTGTTAATCTTCAGTCTCTTGGAACCAAGAATCTTGATCATTTCAGGGGTAAAAATATTGGTGTGATTTTCCAAAAAGCTCACTTTGTACAAAGTCTTACAATTAAGGAGAACCTTTATTTGCCTTCAATGCTAACTAAATCAGCCATTACTTCTGGTGAGTTAAATGTAAGAAGTGATGAACTTTTGGTAAGATTAAGACTTGACCATAAAGCTAATTCATTGCCGAGAGATTTAAGTATGGGCGAGCAACAGAGGGCATCAATAGCTAGGGCCATCATACATAAGCCTAAGGTGATTTTTGCCGATGAGCCTACATCTGCTTTAGACGATAAAAGCACTGAAGCTGTTATGTCTCTATTAGAAGAAGAAGCACAACTAGTTGGAGCGAGCTTAATCATTGTGACGCACGACCAGCGACTAAAATCCAGATATAGCGATAGGGTTGAATTAAAAAGTATAGCGAGATGAATCTGTTTTATATCGCTAGAAAAAACCTGAGTGCTAAACCACTCCAAACCACATTAAGCATTATTCTACTGGCATTTGGTATAGGTATGTCGAGCTTGATGATCTTAACTGAAAAACAAATTCAGGATCAGTTTGATAGGAATTTGAAAGATATCGATTTGGTATTAGGGGCAAAGGGGTCAGGGCTACAATCAATCCTTGCAAATGTTTATCATATCGATGCACCCCTGGGCAATATCAGCCTTGATGCAGCTAATGAAATTTTAAAAAACCCTCATATCGAATCAGGTATTCCATTAGCGTATGGCGACAGCTACATGAGCTATCGAATTGTCGGAACAGAGCATAGTTACCCTGAACACTATGAAGTAGATATAGAGGAGGGAAGACTTTGGGAAGATACATATGAGGTAACAATAGGTAAAGAGGTGGCTAGTGATTTAGGGCTCAAGTTGGGCGACACATTCTTCAGTTCTCACGGACTCTTAGATAAGCAAGATGCTATTGATGACACACTAGCAATTCATAAAAACGCAGAGTTTGTAGTTGTAGGAATTTTCAAAGAATCCTCATCTGTTATTGATCAATTGATACTGACTAGAGTAGAAAGTATTTGGGCTATTCATGGGGATTATGGTGATGACCCAGATAAAAATCGCGAGATCACTGCAATGCTTTTAAAAAAGCGAAATAATCTTGCTGTACTAACATTACCCAATATCTTAAGAGAGACCAATATGCAGGTTGCTCTCCCGGCCATTGAAATCAATCGTCTAAACGACAGATTCAGTGTTGGTATAAATGCAATAAATGCTATCGCATTTCTAATTGTGATTCTCAGTTTTGCCAGCATTTTCATCTCAGTATTTGAAAGTATGCAAACTCGAAAATATGAATTAGCACTGATGAGAACCATGGGTGGCTCAAGTGGCTCACTTTACAAACTGATAATTTTAGAAGGTGGACTTCTTAGCACAATGGGCGCAATTACAGGGCTTGTGTTTTCTCGCATCTGTCTTCTAATTCTGTCACGCGCAATGCAGGACAAATTCAAATACAGCATAGACCACATGAGCCTTGTTATGTGGGACATCTCAGAGACCTTGAATTATATATGTCTCAAATTTAAATTTCTATGTGGTATTTGTGATAAAATAAATGAATTACGTCAATTTGTAAATATTGAATATTATTCACCTGAGGTATTAATCGTTTTTTGTGCGATTTTTGTAGGCATCACTGCTTCTGTCATCCCAGCATGGGGAACACTGAACAGAGATATATCAAGAACCCTATCTGAAGACTAATGAAAATTAATGTTGCTACATCAAGTTGGATTGCAGGTCTTATGGGGCTTGTATTTCTAACATCACTAGATTGGAGTAGCATGTGTCATCCAACTCCAGAGGCAAAAGCTATAGAGGAAAAGATTCATCAAGTTTCTATTGCTAAGCAAGAAGAACAATTTGCAAGCAAACCTGACATTATTGCAGAGTTTATTCCTGATAAGGAATATTCTGAGCTGACATGGCAGCTTTTAAGCGACGTTGATTTCAGAGATGTTTTTCTCGATGAGTTACAAGCTTATTACTGGAAGCCCACCTTTGGAAAAGATGTCCAGAATGCTGAAGGAAATGATTTCTACATAACTGGCTACGTTATCCCAGTAGATATCGATGAGGACTTTTACGTGTTAAGTCGATTCCCATTTGCTAACTGCTTTTTTTGTGGTGGTGCCGGGCCTGAGACTGTAGTTGATCTTCAATTTCCAAATGGAGCACCAAGGGAATATGTCACTGATGAAAGGCTCACTTTTGCAGGTACTCTTAAATTGAATGCTGATGATATATACCAAATGAATTACATCATCAAGGAGGCTCACGAATACACCCCATAAACAAGGGTTTTTCCATACGTTAATAAATTAAGTGGAATTTAACATTCTTGTAAACACTATGGCACGATATTGTACGTTGTAAACTTGACAATTACAATTACACTATGTTAGAATTCTGTAAGAAAGTGCTCGCAAAAGTCAGTTTCGATAAGGTCCTATTTCAAAAGGAGCTTAAGAAAAGCCTTAAATGGTTGAAAGTGGCAGAAAGAGAGAGTTTAAAAAAATGGTGCTTGAAAAAGTACGGTGATCTATACGGTGATTTAATCCTCACCACATTTTCTAACCCAGCCCTAGCTTAATCGCAAGGGCTTTTTTTGAGTCCTACTTTCCTGTGAATTTTATATTCCTGGTTAGCCCTTCAAACCCTGTTCTCATAACAGGGCTACTCTTGAAGTAATCTCTAAACACTTCCTCTGTTAAATCTATCCAGTCACTTTTACTCATCTCGAGTAATCCGTCTGCTGGTGCAAAATCTGGTTCTGTAGTTTTATCAGAATGCCTATTCCAAGGACAAACCTCTTGACATACGTCACACCCAAATATCCAATCGTCAAATTTGCCAGCCATAGGCTCAGGAATGGCCCCCTTTAATTCAATTGTGAAGTAGCTTATACACTTCGATCCGTCTACCTCGTAAGGTCTAATAATAGCTCCTGTTGGACAAGCATCTATACAGCTCGTGCAATTACCACAATGATCCGCAACAGGTATGTCGTATTCAAATTCCACGTCGAGCATCATCTCTGCTGTAAAGAAATAACTCCCTCTTTTTTTTGAAAGAAGCAAGCTGTTCTTTCCAATCCACCCTAACCCAGATTTAGCAGCCCAAACCCTTTCCAATACCGGAGCTGAATCCACAAAAACCCTTCCATCAACATCTCCCCATTCATCCTTCATCATTTTCAAAAGATCCTTCAACTTCCGCTTCAATACGAAGTGATAATCAGTCCCTATGGCATATTGCGAAATTTTAAATTCTCCCTCCCTTGTATTTGCATCAGGATTGTGGTAATTAAACAGAAGACTAACTACACTCTTAGTCCCTGGCACGAGCTTCCTTGGGTCTAACCTTTTATCAAAGTGCCCTTCCATATACTTCATCTCCCCATGCATCCCTTCCTTTAGCCATCTCTCCAGCCTAGGAGCCTCCTCTTTGAGCTCATCAGCCTTACTTATACCAACGCTTACAAATCCTAGATCTTTAGCTTTCTGTTTAAGCCATTGAGTCCTCTTACTTGCTACTAGGTTGGTCCTAGACATCGATTACTTAAATAATTTTCCAGAAACTGCACTAGGTTTTAAACCCAAATGCTCATATGCAGCCGGTGTAGCCTGCCTTCCTCGTGGCGTCCTCACAAGTAGCCCCTCTTGAATCAAAAACGGCTCATAAACCTCCTCTAAAGTCCCAGCATTTTCTCCAATAGCAGTTGCAAGAGTTGTCATCCCAACTGGCCCACCACCAAACTTCTCAATAAGAGCTCTCAATATCCTATTATCCATTTCATCAAGCCCACGCTTATCTACCTGAAGTGCATCCAATGCATACTCAGTTAGCTCAGGCGTAATTATTCCATCACCTTTAATCTGAGCAAAGTCCCTTACCCTCCTTAAAAGCGAATTAGCAATCCTAGGCGTCCCCCTACTTCTTGAAGCAATTTCATAAGCCGCCTTAGCATCGTTTGGAATGTCTAAAATCCCCGCTGACCTCTCAACTATATCTGTGAGAGTCTTAGCATCGTAATACTGCAGTCTAAGGTTTATGCCAAACCTCGCCCTTAGCGGCGACGTCAACAATCCTGATCTGGTAGTAGCACCAATTAAGGTAAATGGGTTAAGATCGATTTGGACTGTTCTAGCATTAGGTCCAGTATCAATAACAAGATCAATCCTATAATCTTCCATTGCACTATACAGATACTCTTCCACCACGGAACTTAATCTATGAATCTCATCAATAAATAAGATATCATTCTCCTCTAAGCTAGTAAGAAGACCTGCAAGGTCTCCTGGTTTATCGAGCACAGGTCCAGAGGTTGTTCTAATTTGAACATCCATCTCATTAGCAACAATGTTTGCTAGAGTTGTCTTGCCTAGCCCTGGGGGGCCATGGAGCAACACGTGGTCTAATGCCTCTTCTCTTTGCTTGGCTGCCTCGACAAATATTTGAAGGTTATCCATCGCAGCTCTTTGACCTGTAAAGTCATCAAACCTAGACGGCCTTAATACGCGATCTATATCACCATCAGCCTTCTGTGAAGCTTCATCTCTCATATTGAATTGATCGCGTAATTCCATTGTACCAATTTAACCTAAAAAGAAAAGCCCCTCGGCAATACCGAGGGGCTTTATTTTAATGTGCGTGCTCTCCTTTTTTAAGAGGTGTCGTTTGTAAAACGAAGTCCTCTTCATGGTCAGGGTTACTGTAGTCGTATGCCCAACGGTGAACTTCAGGAAGAGCTCCCTTCCAGTTTCCGTGAATATGCTCTACTGGAGTAGTCCACTCAAGTGTGTTCGCTTTCCAAGGGTTCTCAGTTGCCTTTTGGCCTCTAAAGATGTTGTAAAAGAAGTTGAACAAAAACAAGATCTGTGCTAAAGATCCAATAATAGCAAATACTGAAATGATAAGTTGCAGGTCAGTTACACCTTCTAATAAAGCAAATTTTGAGTGATCGTAATAACGTCTAGGTGCGCCAGCAAGACCGACAAAGTGCATTGGGAAAAACACTCCGTATCCACAAACTAGAGTTAGCCAAAAGTGAGCATAACCAAGCCTAGTGTTCATCATCGTTCCAAACATCTTTGGGTACCAGTGATAAACACCTGCCATCATTCCAAAGATTGCAGACAGCCCCATGACAATGTGGAAGTGTCCAACAACAAAATAAGTATCATGAACAGATATGTCTAATGCGGAGTCAGCAAGAATAATACCTGTAAGACCACCAGTAACAAAAGTGCTTACAAGACCTATGCTGAATAGCATCGCTGGAGTGAATCTAATATTACCCTTCCAAAGAGTAGTAACATAGTTAAACGCCTTAACTGCAGAGGGGATAGCAATTAGAAGTGTAGTGAACACGAATACTGACCCAATGAATGGGTTCATTCCTGTCACAAACATATGGTGTCCCCAAACAATAAATGAAAGGAATCCAATTGCAACAAGTGACCCAACCATAGCCTTATATCCAAAGATAGGCTTACGAGAATTGGTTGCAATTACCTCAGAACTTATACCAAGAGCTGGTAGAAGTACGATATATACCTCAGGGTGACCTAAGAACCAGAATAAGTGTTGAAATAAAATGGGTGAACCTCCCGTTACGTCTAACACCTCACCTTTAACGCAAATATCACTCAAGTAGAACGCCGTTCCCATTAGCCTATCCATCATAAGAAGAACAACTGCTGATACAAGAACTGGGAAAGAAAGCACACCTAGAATAGCTGTTACAAAGAATG